>TARA_R110001583_G_scaffold78667_3_pt1 | contig 17750 bp, 25 predicted proteins | sample TARA_R110001583 | Tara Oceans TARA_R110001583 (sample SAMEA4398432) | marine metagenome | biome: Polar Biome; feature: [MES] marine water layer (ENVO:01000295) within the mesopelagic zone...; material: water (ENVO:00002006), including particulate matter (ENVO:01000060) such as...... | reverse complement strand
TTGTCCTATAATAATAGGTGAACCGTTTGATGGGGTTATTTGCCAGGATGTTTCATTCGGATAGTTATCAGTCATTAACTGTATGTTTATCCAAGAGTTTTGTGTGAACCCTAAAAAAGGGGTTAATAACGTTAGTAGTAATAATAGTTTTTTCATTTACTTAATTTTTTTAACTTTATTGGTAGTATTCTTTGTAACAGTCTTTACCACACCAAGTATCAGGATTTTCCACCTCTTCCCTACAATTCCTACACTCATATGTATTATGTTCCTCATTACAGTTTTCACAATAATTTTCATCCCACCCTGATGGTACTTCTTTCCATTGGTATAGGTTCTCACAATTTTCACACCTTTCCATATCATTATTAACTTCAGGAGTGATTAGAGTACCTGTAGATTCATTTAAATGTAATCCTCTAATTCTATTTTTTTCTTCTTCGTTTAAGTTAAATTTATTTCTCATAATTTTTTATTTTTTAAATATTCATTCATCCTATTACTAATATTAGGGCACACCCTAGTGGTTTTAATATATAAATATCATATTATGATTAAAGTATTGGTTTAGACCGTAGTTGTTTTATATTTATAAGTAATGGAAATTTTAACTTACGAGATACAACAAATAGGGTTACTCACTGAGTCTACAACTAAAAACGAAAATATAATTAAAAAGACGTTAGTAGATGTGGGTGGTATAGTAGACGGTACCTTTACTTTTGGGACTGGTATTGGGGCTTTTTTAACCCCAGTTACAGATTTACTTACTGGTCAATACCCTCACATGACTGAAGATAATATGATAATGCTATATATTACCGCGATTTGGATAGTAAGTAATCGAAATGCCGATAAAGTAAAACTATTACTAAATAAAATTAGGGAGAGAAAATTAACTAATGTTTTACCTAAAGTGGTAGATTTTCTTAGGTCAACGGAAGAGATAGCTTTAAAAGTAGCAGAAGAGGTTGGTTTTACTATATCTTCTATAGTTGATGTCGGTGCTTTCACATTTTTTGCTTTCCCAATTCTAGACGCTTTAAAACAACTTATTAATTCTGGAGAAATAACTTTGGAGAATGGTGCGGCATATTTAAAATCCATGTTGATAGCGGTGGGAGTGTTGGCGGTAAAAAATATATTCAATAGTATTATTAAAAGATTAAGATTTAGAAAAAAACAGTTTGGTGGTCATGATGAATTAATAAATGAACAAGAAGTTAATAAAAATATAAAAACTGTTTATAGTGATGAGGATGTTAGTGTGATTGTCCCTATTGACTTTGCTGAATTATGTAAGATGCAGAATAGTTGGTGTGGTGACCAAGAACCTTTTAAGACGGTCCTTAAGAAAGGGACACCTTATATTGTAAGAAGTAACCATACTGGGGAGAAATTTATAATCCATGACAAGGGGAGTGTATTCTTACATCGTTCCCCTAACAGACAGACGGGTAACCTAGATTTGACCGCATACGATGGTAATGGTAAGTGGATACCCTATAAAAAAACTCTAGCACTACTACCACAATTACACCAATTCTTCCAGTTGGATTATTCACATCTGGAAAAAATGAAATTTGGTATGGCTATAAGTAAAAAAGAGAGTGAGGGTTGGTTAGATAAATCAAACCCATTTAGTACAGCGGTCTATAAGGTTATGAATGGTTTTGAGGATTCTGATAGATTATATGATTTTCTAGCTGATGATGTAGATGAAGGGCCACCCCCATACTTTCGTGGTGGTGCTGAGTTCAAAACGGTGGAGATAGACGAAAAGGGGGTAACACTCAGTATGGATTATGAAGCTTATAAACATAATGTGGTGGATATTGGAGATGATGATTATTATTTTGATTATGGTACAGGTTATTGGACTGACAGTCCTTATGAAGAACTTGATGAGGAGGAGTTAAATTACATCTTTGCTTATATGAATGAAGAAAATGTAAGGAAAACTAAGGAAATATTACTTTTAATGGGTGAAGAACTTAAGGATACTATCGATGTTTGGGAAGAAGGTGACTGGGCTGAATTTTTTGAAACTCACTTTGAAGGTGAATTCAACAACGCTAGTGGTGATATGTTATATGACTTAGGTCATGGTTTGGGTAGGGAGAGAATGAAAGCCATACAACAGGAGGTAAGCGATGAAACTACATTCTCAATTAATTTAAATGGTGATGAGGTTAACATACGCCTTTCTTATTCACAATTGTTATGGATAATACATGTGCATAGTGTACGTAATTTTAGTGAACTAATGTCGGCAAGTTTTAACGAATTAGGGGTTGAGTTAAATGATTTATGGTATGACACTTACGAATACGATGAGGAGTCTTTTGCTGATGTTAATGACACCTACAGTAGATTTTTGGATAAAATTTTAGATATAAAAGGGGTAAGTTTGAAAAACATAGTTAAGAATCGTGGAAACTTAATAAGTACCTTACAGAAACTAGGGTTTAAAGACTATAGGTATGGGTCTCAAGCACACAATATAACTGACACTTCTTTCGCACAGAGGGGAACATTAAAATTTAAAGACGACACTAGAGAAATAACCATATTAGGTTTTGATACATCAGATGGGTCTATAAAATTTAAAATAAATCATGAAAATCCTAAACCTGAAGATAACAAAGAAATAAGTGGTACTTTAAGTACTTTAGAAGATTATGTAACTACAGATACATTATTCTAATCTTCCTCTCTTCTTTTTATTTCCTTATATATTGCCTTATGTTTTTCTTCTCTTCTTTGGGTGGATTTTTTAGTATAGTGTTTAAGTTCTCTTAATTTTTTTAATTGTTTTGTAGAGATTACTTTACGCCTCATTATTTTAATGGTTTGTTCTATATTATTATTTCTGACTTTTACTATTAACATATGTTATATTTAATGATTGTTATCTCTTTTTAATAAATAATCAATAAAGTTAAAAAATTAGTTTTAATGTACTTAGAATAGAAGTTTTTTATTTTCTAAGGAATATGTCTACGTCTTTTGGGTTTGGGATTCCAATTACTTTTTCACATTCGTCACAAGTCCAACGAGTAGATGTCTGATAACCATCTGGTCTACTAGAGACAAATTTAATACTCTTTGTGGAGTGTTTACACTCTTTCTGGAGTTTAATTATTTTTTGTTCTATTTCTTTCTTTTTAGTTAGAAGTCTATAGATTTCTCCTTTTGTTCCCATTTAGTGGTCGTTTAAAAGTACAAACTCCTCGTATGTGAGTTGTACTGATAAAACATAAATACCGTTAATTTGTCCAGGTTCCCGAATAAAATATTCAAAATCATGTGGTAATTCTTTACCTTCCTTGATTAATTTATTCAAGTCCTCTACTTTTTCCTTATTTACCCAAATGTTAATTTTCATTAATATATTCTGTATATGTTTCCCCTGTTTTCTTATTTAGAACTCTAATTTTTTTTACATTAGGGTTGTCTAGGGTTTGAATAATAAAATCTTCCATTTGGTCCTTGGTATCAAAATTGGTTGCGGTGGTCTTTGAACTTGTATATAAAACGCCTACTCTGTACATAACATTATTCTTTTTAAATTAATTATTACCACAAAGATAATAAATTTATGTTAAACGACAAATCTTTTTAATAGAAACTTTTTAGTCTGGTGGATAAAATCCGTCTTTCTCCGCATTAAGGAGTCTATCTTTATTTGTTTCCGACCATAACTTATTAAGTAATTCTACATATTGTGAAATTTTTTCTACTTCATTTTTGTCATTAGCCTCTTTTAATTTGGCCATTACTTCATCTAATTTTTCTTTAATTTCTTTTTCCATATTACTCTATAATTGAAAAACCCGAATTATGGAAAACAGTAGCCACTTGGTGTTGTTCGGCTAAATCCTCCGCTAATTCGGTTTTTTCTTTCTTATTATAAGCCACATGACTTTCTAATGGATGCCCCGTGTGGTCTACTAAGTTTACTAAATAACATACTTTATCTTCAGTTATCTGGAATTTGTGGGTTACTATTTTCATAATTTCTATTTTGATTAAAAACTAAGAAAAAGAACTTCAACGGTAAAGTATGTTTTAAAATAAAAATTAAGCTATATCTTTTGACTCTAATAAAGTATAGGTGAAACTATTCCCCCAAACATTTCTAGCTTTTCTCATTATTTTCATAAAAGTCGTCCAATCGTCATTTGCTGCTATTACTTGACAACCTGCAGACCACTTATCTACTTGGGTTGATTTTTTTCCCGCGTATTTAGTTGCCCTATGTATGTTGATTCCAAATAACCCTTCATCTATAGTATCTTCAAGTAAATCGTAATTATCATCTCTATTATTATCTCTATATACTTTAACTGGTTTACATTGCCCTAAAGCTTCGTATCTACCTTGGTGTTTTCTTATTTTATGGGACCCTCTATATTGACCAGGTACTAGAATGGCACATCCAGTGTTTTTTAATATTGGGCTATCCATATAAGCTGTACCTGGGTCAGTAGTACATTGAAAACAAAAGAACTTCCACTCACCTTCTTTCTTATATGATACAGTGATACAATCATCGAAACGATTAGTCACTTTGTGTTTGGTTTCGGAATTTCTAACACCAACTATATTTACATCATAATTATCGTTTTCAAAGTATTTGTAACCTTTGTCTTTTACTGCAGTTTCAATCTGCTCCCTAGTGTAACATTTTTCACTCATTTTTTTATGGTTTTTAATATATTTTATTTGTTATTATAAATAGTTCCAAAGATTATCTTGGAACAAATCATTTACCTCATCATCATCCCATGGGTAGTCATCAACACCAGGACAAAGAACATCCATATTAAATTCACTTATCATTTCTAAAAAATTGTCAGGACTATTAATCTCATATGCGTGCCTAACTATCATTGCTCTTGCTCTATCTGTTACGTCGAAATATCTTACTGGGACTTCTACTTTTGTCCATTTTGTAATTCCAGTTTCACGGTTAAGTACATCCTTATAGGTGTTGGTTGTTCCTTCACCTACTGGTTTACCTAAAAATTCCTCAAATTCTTTATAGTACTCTGTATAGTATTGGTTTTGGACAACCTCATTCCATGCACTACCATAGGCATTCTTAATATCCTGTTCCACATTTTCTAATTCCGGTGTATTACCTATAAGAACAGCCAAGTTATATCTATCACCACCTAAAAAACCATTCATCCTGTTAAGAGTTAAAAAAACCTTACCTTCTGGTAGTTGGTCCTCTTCCCTCCAACTGTCAAATTCCTCTCTCCACGCAGTCACTTCCTCATTTTGGAAGTTAACTCCTATGTATCTTACTAGTTTTATGTAATTTTCTTCTGTTAGTAAATCCAGTAATTCCTCAAGTTTCATATCTGTGCCATAAGGGTCCCACTCTAAACCATCACCAAATATTTGTTTTGCGACTTCATGACAATTAGCCCCACTTCGTTGATGTCCCATATCATCAAAGAATTCAGCTTCTTCACCAGGCATTAACTCTAGTATAATCCTACCATCTTCATTTCTACTGATATACCTCATATCATGTAAATAAGGATTAATGACATAATCATCCATTAAATCATTATCAACCTTACCGTTGTTCCAATTTCTCATCCCACCTAATACATTAATGATATGTTCTAATTGTCTTTCATCGTCCCAATGGGACGATATGTGGTCTAAGAAGTCTCGACCATTACCCATTTTATCTAAAGCTCTATAAATTTCATGTATATCGCCTCCAAATAGTTTTAGAAAAGGTAAAATATCCTCTAGTGAGTCACTTTGGAGGATTGCCTTATACCAAGGGTCTGAACCATCTTCAACGGATTGTTCTAATAATATTTTGAGTGTATGAAGTAGTTTCATACTAATAAATATATTCTACTTCTTCTTAGTGTGTAGGGTAGCGGTAGTCCTTGGGTTGTTAGTTATTATATTGCGTAGTCTTTTTTTGATAAGTTCATTTAGTTCCTTATCTGTAGTCTTTTTTGCTTTTTTACATCCACAACCCATTGTGTATTATTTTGTAAAGTATTTATCGAATCTTCCACCTTTTACTTCATTCATTAACAATTCAAATTGTTCTTTAGTAAATGTGGTATATCCTTCTTCTTTACCCCCAATAAGTACTTCATCTTTATTCTCGTCTATATCGACAGCGGGGCATTTACAACTTCCTTTACCACACATAGTGATATTCAGGCCAGTTCTAGTTTCTTTGATTGGTAGTCTATTGTTTAACATTTCTTTTTTTTTTGTGTTTTTTATGTGCCAATAAATATATTACTGTCTTTAAATTATAAATCAAATGTTGATACAATAAAGATTAATGATAAATTATTTTAAAACATATAAGTCAATATCGTCATATCTATATTGTTTGGTACCAATATTCTCTAAAAAATCTATTTGACTTGTCTTTCTTCTATTCATACAATCATGTATGGTGTATATGCCATCTTTATGTGTCCCTTTAATGTATACTTGGTCTCCGTAATTAAAGATACCACCGTTTTTTATTAACATATCCTGACTAATTGCTATCCAATTCCAATCTGATACTTTATATGGGTCAATAATACTACCATCTGCTGTTATTAGTGGACTATCATCACATTGTCCTTCTACTGGATGGTACATGGTCGCTTTAACATTTATTGGAGCACAGTCAATGTAAGGCATTGGGTCAATTGTTTTACCATCATGTGATATTTCATAATGTAGATGTTGCCCTGTCACATCTCCTGTTGCTCCCATAAGACCTATGGGTTGCCCTTTAACAATATTTTCCTCTTTATTAACTAACAACTTATGTAAATGAGCATACTTGGTTGTGAAACCAAATGCGTGTTCTATTTCTACACATCTACCATAACCATAATTCCAACCAGCATATCTTACTACCCCAGATGCGGTAGCATATACTGTATCATGCCATGTATCTACCATATCAACACCTGAATGCATTTGATATACTCCGAATATTGGATGTTTCCTAACACCATAATCGTCTTGTATGATAATAGTATCCAGTGGTGGTCCAATTGGTAGGGAGTCTATCTTACGGTATAGGTTATCTAATGTATTATATAGGGAATCTATATATATTTCTCTTTTTTTAACTTTGTTATTAAGTGTTTCTTCTATTTTATCTATTTTAATTTCGTACCACCTATTTAAACTTAAAAAAGTGAAGATTAGTACAACAATAAAGATTAATGGGTATATTTTTCTCATAGTATAATTTATAAGTATTTATAATAAAAGTAAAACATGTTTCTAATCGAAAATAGGGTCTCCCAAGTAAAAGAGAAGTATGACATACCTGCAGAGGTGTGGGAAAACATGGTATTTGGTAGTGCTGCTATCGCAAACAATCAAAAATATTTAGACTGGATTGCTAGGGTTTGGAAGGAGAGGGTTTCTACACCAGAGTATGTTGAAACACAAGCAAGGGAAGGGCATATATGGAGTGGAGTTCTTAATGGCACACTTAGTACTATAGAGGAATTTGATAGAGTAAGAGCTAACCTTAAAAAGAGAGACTTATATCAATATCGTAATAGACAGGAGGTGATTGACGCTCTTGAAGATTATAAATTGGAGAAGGTTAGGAACATTAAGACACATAAGGAATCTGAAGTTGTTTATGAAGATGATAGGTTTAAAGTGGTTGTCCCTAAATCCCATACCGCATCCTGTTATTATGGAGCTGGGACTAAGTGGTGCACAGCGTCTAAGGATAATGATAGTCATTTTAGGAGTTATGATAAATCTGGGAAGTTATTCTATATTTTAGATAAAAGTGCCCCAACTTCTGACAAATACTATAAAGTAGCACTTAATAAAACTTATAAGGGCACTGACACTTACTATGATGCGGTGGATGATTCTATCTCGGATAGTATGGAAATAGAAAAAATAATATCTAACCCAAAATTAATGAACACTATTAACGACTACTTTAATTTTACTTATGCCGATGAAATCTCAAAAATAACCGAGGAGGAAAAACAAAGAGAACTTGAAAGATTGGCAAGAGACGAGGAATGGGCAAGAAGGAGAAGAGAAAGAGAACAACGTCTTTCACAAAATGCATCGGAAAGACGGTTGGGGGATACCTGGAAATTGGGGGAAACCGATGACGTAGGGATTATGGCTCACGTATTAATGGAGTGGTTAATAGATGAGGGTGAGTTTGAGGATAAGAAAATAGAAATCTCCAATACCGAAGATGAAATCGTGCAGATGAGGGAGGATATGGAGAACGACCCTGAAGTTATTGCTGACCCTAATGGTGAAAGAGCACAATCCTATGGGGAGGATTTAAATAATCTAGAAGAAGAGATTGTAGTTTTAAAAGAAGAAGCACATGACGTGTATGATATAAGATATGAAGAATATGACCACTATGAGATGCCTGTATTTGAATATGGGGGTGCTGAATACGCTGTAGGTGATGATGATATGGCGGATGAAGCGGGATGGGCCCAAGTTGATAATTTGATAGATGATATAGGTTATGAGGGGTTTACTGAAGGATTTATGCGATGGTATATTGATGGTGATTTAGTTGCGAGTGATATGGAAGAGATGTTCTACAATGACGTTTACGACAACCCTGAAGATTTCTTAGATGAAGAAGACGATACTGAACTATCCTCATCTGCTCAAAAACAAATAGAAGATATAGATGAACGAATTGGTGAACTTCAGGAGGAGTTGGAGGAGTTTGATGAAGTAGATGGGGGCCGTGAAGAAGAAGAAATAGTGGAGAGAATAGGTGAATTAGAGAGTAATAAAGAGGGGATATTAGAAGATGAAGATAACTATGAGTATACGGAAGAGGCTAAAGATGATTATGTCTCAAGGAGAACTGCGGATGTTAGAGAAGACCCTATGGGGTTCTTAGAAGATTATGGGTGGGATAATCCTGATAGTATGGAAAGATATATTGATAGGGATGCCTTTATTCAGGGTGTTCTAGATTCTGATGGTAGAGCTCATGGACTATCTTCCTATGATGGTAATGAAAATGAAATATCATTTGATGATGAATGGTATTATATATATAGAATAAATTAGAAATGAGAGATTTAATTAAACGAATATTATTAGAAGAAACCAATCCTTGTTGGGATGGTTATGATATGATAGGTATGAAAGATAAAGATGGCAAAGAGGTACCCAACTGTGTCCCTGTTGAGGAGGATATAATTCAGGAAGCGGAATATAGGGGGAGGAAGGTAAAACTTAACAAACCAACTCGAGGTGATGTTAAAAAGTTTAAGGTATATGTTAAAAATGATAAAGGTAATGTAGTTAAAGTTAACTTTGGTCATGGAGGTACATCTGCAAAGAAGAAAGGAGAAAAAACAATGAGGATTAGGAAGTCTAACCCTAAAGCTAGAGCATCATTTAGAGCAAGACATAATTGTGATAACCCAGGACCAAAATGGAAGGCTAGGTACTGGTCATGTAGAAAATGGTAATGAAAAATTTAATTAAAAAAATATTAGAAGAATCTATTTCTGAGGAAGGAATGGAAGATTTTGCAGACGGTAGGGGTAAGGGAGCTGAAAAGATAACAGATAGTGCAAAAGAGAAGGGTGGGAACTCTATGTTAACTTATCACCACTTCAAGGTAAAACTACCATACTATGAGAAAGCTGCGGAAGGTAAGTTTAACAAAGAAAAGGCACTTAAGGAATATAAAAAACATTTAGAGAACTTATATAAATCAACCAATAAAGAAATGAATATAACACCGGTCAAATTTCAAGAGTTAATGGGTAGAATTGAGGTTCTGGGTGAATTAATAATTGAGAATAAATAATGTTAGGATTAAGAAACATATTATTAGAAGGGAGAGTAGAAGACGCACGCCAATATATAGAAAAGGCGATTGGGACGACAATGTTGTCTGACGAAAGTGAAGAGGTACTTGGATATTTTATAGATGGGGACCCATCAGGTAATCACAAATATCTAATGTGGATGGTAAAAATGCATGACACAGATAGTGGGTTCTCTCCTAATATGTTAATTGATTTAGTACAAAGATTCCATAAAAATGTAGATAGGTTAACACCGTCACTAGTAAGTGATATGGGGTACTATTCTGGTAGTAACCTTGTACTTTCACCTAAAAATATAGATTCCTATCCTGATTATAGGACTTTAAAAAAGGTTGTAACTAATGTAGAATCCATACAAACAAGAAAAGAAAAAGAAAAGGCAGGTAAAGCAGGGGTAGATAAACTATATGAAGATAATAGATGGTTATTAGTCAAACCAAATACATATGAAGGTTCTTGTTATTACGGGTCATCAACCAAGTGGTGTACATCATCTAAAGACGACCCCTCACATTTTAAAAGTTACACTAAAACAGGAAACTTATATTATATAATCGATAAGTCAAAGGATGTTGGTGACTTCTTTAAGATAGCTCTCCATAAAAACTGGAATGGAGAAGAACAATGGTATGATAGAGCAGACAATGAGTTAGAATACCAAACAAAAGAAGCTATTAGGTCCCTACTACCTACCGAATTAATTAATTCATTAGAAGAAGACCATGGAACTACTCCTGAAGATACTAAAAATCCAAAATTCACTTATGATGAGTTTAGAGATAAACTAAAATCATATCTACAAAATACCAGAGGAGGGGTCAAACTAAAAACAAGTAGTGGTGTTTGGAATTTAGATTTTTTCCAAGAACAATGGCAATGGACTGGACCTGACCCAAGGGTAGTTGTTTACGCTACACCATTTACTAATCCTAACGAAGATGCTGGGCTTGAAATTTATGCTGAGTATGAGGGTGATAAGGAAATGGATATAGATATGCATATTCCATATCATCAGTTAGAATCCCACAACTTTGGTCCTAACGATTACCTAAATAGAAACCCAGAAGCTGGTTACCGCTACGGGAGTGTTGAAAGGAATTTAAAGTTATTCTTAATGAATATATACTACCCTAAAGTTAAAGAAGTATTAAACAATCCAGAGCTTGTAGAGTTTCTTGGGGTAGATTATAAAACATGGACTCCAGAAAGTTGGGTTTCCAGTTATGTGTTTAAATACCCACCTAAAGTGGGAAGTATGACTCAACGTTTTGTAGATTATGTTAAACAAAACCCAGGTAAAACGTCCAACGAATTCTACAATGATGTTTTAGGTTATAATAGACCTAGAGGACATAATGGTATGTTCTTTGCGGCTATAAAAGATGCGGGTATTGTAAAAATGGAAAGACGAGGTAGACAATTTGTTTATAGTTTAGGCCCTAACCATCAAGCTTGGATGGATGGTAAGTTATTAAGAGTTTAAGAGATGCCAAGAGTAGTTCCCACACCACAAGAATTTGGGGGTCGTATGACTCCTTACCCAAGAAATAATCAATCAACATCGGGTGATATGGCTAATACTATGGGTAGGTGGTGTGCCCTTACTTTTATAAATGATGTTAGTTGTACTGGGCACACTGGAAATCCTTTGGTTGAGGGTCAGGTACTTACTTTTAGTGGTGGTAGTTGGATTAATTCTTTTGCTAGTGGTAGTAGTTCTAGTAATACCTTTATTTCCTCATCAAACGCAGATGCTACTCATTCTAATGTAACTTTCACTTATAATAATGGGAGTTCTTTTTCAATGACTAACGGGTATTCTTTATTTTCAGATAGAATAGTAACGGGTGGGACATTTAATTCTAATACTGATGTTATAACTTTTAGAACTAATAGTGGTACCACGTTTGGTGTTAGTGGGTTTAGTGTGTACGATAATTACTGGAGTGCTGACACTTCTAATTTTATAAGAGTTACTGGGAATACCATGGGGATAAAGGTAGGTGGTGATATAAATACTTCAGGTGCTACTCACATCAAGAAAAATTTATTTATTAGTGGTGACACTTATGCCACATCAGATGTCTTTGTAGATGAATTTATATACCATAAGGGTGATAACGATACCTACCTCAAGTTTAAAAGCACTAACGATACTGTTAATTTAGTGGCTGGGGGGTTTTCTGCGATTAGATTTGATAAAAGTAGTGGTAAAGTTGTTATAAACAATACCAATGAAAATGTTGATTTCCATGTAATGGGAGATGATGGTGTAGAAATTTTAGCTACTGACGCTACAAATAACAGAATAGGGGTGAACACAACAACACCTAACCATGCATTAACTATAAGTGGTAGTGTCTCTGCAACTAGTAGTTCATATTTTAACCAAGAAATTGGGGTGAGTGGAGCTACACATATTAAGAAAAATTTATTTGTAAGCGGGGATGTATATACTAATCAAATAAGAAGAGGGACAAATAATTCTACTAATACCAAAATAAACCTGGCGTCAAATTCAAGATTAGAGTTCTACGCGGGTGATTCCTCTAATGAGTCTCTCAGAATTAGAAATGAAGGTTCTATATTTGATAGCAATGTGTACGTCAGTGGAAATACCCAAATAAGTGGTAATACAGCAATAGGTGGGTTATCTGGTAAATCTCTAGGGAGTTTAAGTGTGGTGGAGAGTTTTGGAAATGATTACCCTACTTGGAGAACTGATTTTGGAATTGGTCAAGGGAGTGGGGAAATTATTAAGTTTGGACGATACGCTTCTACTGTTAGTAGTCCTGGTATGTTGGTTATTTTAAAAAACGCAAGTGGGACACCTGCTTGGCATAAAACGGACGCGAGAAACCCAGCTACTTATATGATAGAAAATATGGTAGGTGTAACCCTAGACACTTATAATGGTAGTGATGCCACAAAGACAGCAACTATCCTTATTAAAGGTTATGTTCGAATTCCAAGTGCTCTCTGGAACGGAACAGCGGCTAATAATACCTCTGGAAAACAAGTGTATGCGTCACCAGATACTAATGGTGAATGGACTGATGAAGTAACTGATTTTGATACAACCAATGATGTTATGAGAGGAATGGGTTATTGTTTACAATATGAATCGACTAGTCCTGCCTCATACTTTGTTTATTTTAACCCTGATGGTAACTACATTAAAATAACAGCCTAACTATGGCTAATATAGACGATATAAATGATAAAGATTTATGTACAAAGATTGTATCTATAAATGGAAAACTATTAACTAATCTTTATTCTGTGAATGAAATACTTAAAAGTTGTAGTACGTGTACAGCAATATCATTAGCTCCTGCAGAAGATAGTTGTGAGAGTGCATGTAGGGGAAGGTGTGCAGAATATTATACTGATGGTTCAGTAGGTTCACTGCAGGTTGGTGACCATATTTACACTAACGATACCTGTTCCGATTGTGTAGCGAATGGATATTATGCTGATGCCGCATGTCGTGGAAGTCAGGGTTGTTTCACAGTAGGTGCTGGGTGTGCCATAACCGAAATAAGTGAATGTAGGTAATTAATTTAAGTATAGGGGTCCAAACTTAGTATTCTGTCTAGGTGGGTTTTCTATACTCATTTTAAGCATTGACTCAGGTGTTATTTTAAATATTTTTTCACCCTCTTCATTTACTTTATCCGTTTCTTCCAAGTAACCGTCTTCTGCTAATTTTATAAACTCTTCAGACATATTTTTTGTAATTGCTAATTCAAGTGCGTCCAATAGTTGTGACTTAGACAGTGTTGGTTCCCCGTCTTTTTCAAAATTTTTAGTAGCTATAGTTTTAACCCCAGTATAAAAATCTTCTTCTTCTAAAAAAGGGTAAGACCCAAAAAGTTCTTCTTTCACAATAGGATTGTTTTTAAAAAAATTTTTAAGATTGGTTACGTATATCTCTATGTCAATGTTCATATATTATAAATATTATATAGTAGTTTAAAACTTTTCATCCACACAAATTTACATATATTTTTATTAAAATAAAAGTATTATGAAAAGATTTTCCGATATTGTGGGTAATACCACACTTATACCCCTTGTAAATAAAAATAGGACCATATGGGCAAAAGCAGAATTTACCAACCCATCTGGGTCTGTAAAAGATAGAATGGCAACTCATATTATAAACGATGCTGAAAATAAAAAATTAATTAAAAAAGGGGATACTTTATGTGAAGCCACCTCTGGTAACAGTGGTATCGCATTTGCTATGTTAGCTGCAGAAAGGGGGTACCATATGGTTATTATTATGCCTTCTAACATGTCAGAGGAACGTAAAAAAATGTTTAAATACTATGGTGCTGAATTAATAGAAGTGGAAGATGGGGATTTTGATGGTGCGATTCTAATGAGAGATGAGTTATGTGAAAATGATGGATGGTTTAATTGTAATCAATTTCATAACCCGTTAAATATTGAGGCTCATTATCTAACAACCGGACCTGAAATTTTTGAGGAATGGTCATTACCAAAAATTAAGGGAAGTTATAGAAGAACTGATTCTCCAGATGTGCTTATATTAGGTACAGGCACTGGTGGTACTTTAATGGGGATTGGGAAATACCTTAAAGAAAAATGGCCTTCTATTAAAATTGTAGCTGTAGAACCTGCGGAGAGTCCAGTAATGAGTGGTGGGGAATCAGGATTACATGGAATTCAAGGGATAGGTGATGGAAGTAAATTCTTAGTAGATTTGGATTTCGTAGATGAGGTAGTGACTGTGTCTACAGAGGAAGCTAAAACTAAAGCAAGATTTCTAGCTAAACAAGGTCTATTCGTTGGTATAAGTGCTGGTGCTAATGTTCTTGCTGCGGAACAGTGGTTGGAGACCCATTCTAAAGAAAACGCTATTACAATACTTTGTGATAGGGGTGAGAGATATTTAAGTTGTTTGTAATTTATCTACTTGTGCAAAACCCAATTCTACTGTTGTACTTCTTCCGAATATTTTAACATCCAATTTTAATGTTTGTTTTCTTTCGTTTACTTTAACTACGTCACCTTTAAAAGTGGTAAATGGCCCATCTGTTATAGTTAGAGATTCCCCAATTAAAAATGGTTCAGATACCTCTACCCCTATTTGAGATATTTCTCCTATTCTTTCTAATACTTTTTCTTTTTCTCTTTGTGTTATGGGTATTGGGTGTTGTCCACCTAAAAAACTTAGTACCATATTTTGATTTGTTATGTTGGATACGGCTTCGGGGCTTAGGTTTGTGTCTTTGGATTCTATTAACAGATATCCTGGGTACATATTTTTTTCTACACTTATCTTTTTACCTTTTCTTAAACGAAACACTTTTTCTAGGGGTAGGACTATTTTTTCTACTTCACCCAAAAACGTACCGAGCTCCATTTCTCTTTCTAAATTTTCTTTTATTCTTTTTTCTTTGCCATTATATACCCTTAGAGTATACCAATTACTACTGCTATATGTCATTTGTTAATTTTAAGTGGTTAATACTATTGTACTATTACTAGCTCCCCATTATCACGACGTTCTTCAAGTTCTGGCGGTATAACTAAGTTGTTATTTCCTCGCACATTTAACACTTCTAACTTAGGTAAATTAATAATAGATAGGGGTAGTGTCTTCATATTTGGATTATTAGGTATGGAAATGAATTGTAAGTTCTGTAATTTATCTATATCTTCTGGTAAGTTATCTAATATTCCTTCGATATGTAATATACTTAAATTCTTGAAGTTTAATAATGCGGGTGGAAGTTGCATTGATTTCATAGGTTTGTCACCACTATTCCTACTATTGTTACTTACTTCAAAGTCAAATCTTGTTAAATCTTTTGGGATTCTCTCAAATAATTCATCAAACCCATACAATGCTATATATCTAGATATTTTATCGTTAGGGTAATTTATTTGTATTTTATTTCCAAATTCTTTATTTATTGCGTCCGCAAATTTTTCTTTAAATAACGGTTTTAGTTCCTCCCCTTCATTATTAAGGAAATTTTCTAAATTAATATTACGGTCATCTTCATCCATAAAGTTATTACTTTCAAAATGAAATTGGTACATAGGTTTTGGTTCTCCCGCTCCTTTTCCAGACTCTATTACATTACTTTTATCTCTAATAATAAAAAGTGGACCTTGTTTTGCATAATTGTCGTACCAGTTGTGACCTGAGGCCGCAGTACACCATCTTGTAAGAGGAGGTCCACCTATTTCACAACTTACTTCTTGGGTTAGTGGTATACCTACTTCCCATCTATTCCCGTCATAAATCACTTCATAGTCCTCTCGTTTTATTCTATCTTTTTTTGCTGATTTAGTCTCGTCAACATCCATCCCTTGGAAGTCTTTAACTAAATCATATAAAGCATCTGTAGAAACTATTTGGTTTATGTCTCTTTTGTCTGTGTCAATTCTATGTTTGAATCTTTCAAATAGTTTTAAGTCGTCGGTAGTTTTATATAAATCTTCCATGAATTGTTCTTGTAGTTGTTCTAACTTAACACCCCACTCATTACTTCCATAAGCATAAACTTCATCTGCCTTTTGTTGTAACCCCATCCATTGTTTTATAATCCATTGTGAGTACTTTCCTACTTTTTCAACTTCCCCTTCAGCAGGATTAGTGTTTTCCTCCGATTTAGTTGTCGGGTCTGCGAGCATAAGCATTCTTAATGTTTCTAACTCTATTTTAGGCTTGATTACTTTACCAGACGTTTTCTTTTTTGCTTTGGCAAATTTATTTACCAATACCTCATATCTAGAAGCCTCTAATATAATATCTCTTAAAACGTTTGTAAATTTCATTATATATTTTTACTATAAATATCTGTTTATACTTATAAATATATTATTCACAACTTAGTTTATACTTAGAGATAAGTTTTTTTGAAACGTGCTGTTGTCCACCTTCTTTACATACTAGTGTAAAAGCTTCTTTTATAGCGTCTTGTCCACTTTTTAAATTGTTTATAATTACTTTCTTTCCCTTACATACTTTAGCTACAACACTACCAGCTATTAGAGATACTTGTCCCTGATGATTTTTTTGTTTACGGGGTGGTGTGATTAAATGTCGTATATCATATTTTCCTATTTTACAAATGTAACTACCTAGTTGTGTCTTTTTAGTTTTTCCTGCCATTTTTTTATGTTTTTATTAATTATTAAAATTTTTAATTTGTGATACAAAGATACAATTTTTTATTTAGGTACAAAATTATTTATTAAAAAATAATTTAATTTTTTTAATGATAGTATAAATAAATAAAGTAAAAGAAAATTTCTCTTCTATATCAAATATCAATACTACTCTTTCCTCGTTAGTTGGGTTATGGGCCTCATGAATTTTACTGTCATCAAATTTTAAAATCCCCCCTTCCTTCCAAAAATGAGTTAACCCTTCTATTCGGATGTAGGCATCTAATGGAATTATTAACCCTAAATGGTATCTTAAGGTGTTGTCATCAAGTCCTTTATGTGGGTATATCCGCATATTTGGTTTTAGTATGGAGAATGCTGCGGTTCTTAACTTAGGTATTTTATTTAAAATACTATGAGTGTAAAGACATTTATCTACATTCATTTTATCACCAAAAGGATAGTCTCTTAATGGGAATACTTTCCATTTTCCTTTATCCCAAAAAGTTCTTCCTTTTTCTGGGTACTCTATCTTATCATTATCTATTAGAGATTTATATTCGTCTCTTATCTTTTTCCAATTTTGTAAAATTTCTTTTTTTACTTCATCTGGTAACCCGTATGTCATCTATCTAATTTCTTAATTATTGTTTTTTCCATTGTTATTATAACTTTTTCTAGTTTTAATATTTGTTTTTCTAACTGGATAATTTGTTCTCTTTTTTCTCTTGCTAG
>TARA_R110001583_G_scaffold86509_2_pt1 | contig 17753 bp, 35 predicted proteins | sample TARA_R110001583 | Tara Oceans TARA_R110001583 (sample SAMEA4398432) | marine metagenome | biome: Polar Biome; feature: [MES] marine water layer (ENVO:01000295) within the mesopelagic zone...; material: water (ENVO:00002006), including particulate matter (ENVO:01000060) such as...... | reverse complement strand
CTACATCCCACTCAGAGCGAGCATCTCTCCACATTCTCCAAAGCTGTCTATTAACCTCAGAGTGTTGTACTTCGTTTTTTTCTAACTCTCGTATACTAGAAATGAATGCACCTTCCTTTTTGATGCATAATATACCAAATCATATACACACTATGCAAGTACTATTTAAATTTTTTGACCAGTAACCCAAGATATAACTCTCTTCTTTGTTTTAGATACAGGCTTTACTACCCTGTTCTCTATGAAGTCAACAGCATTAAACCTCTTACTAACAGGAGGTCTAGCTTTATTTATAGCGTACCATAGACCATCAAGTATATCATCGTTTCTTCCTTTTGGAAATTGAAACATTTCATCTACTAAGGAGTTGTGAGACCTTTTTATAAACATTTTCTTTCTATTGACTATAGGTGCCAATAAAGATTCTAACCTATCTTCTTTTTTAATACCGCTAGGTGGTCTTACGCCTAGTGCTATGCCGGGAGCTACCTTTCTTTCTTTATTTGATAATGCATTAACAGCATCTTTTATTATACCCTGAGCTCCAACGTGCTCTACATTAACTCTTTTAACAGGAGAAAATTCTCTTGCGTATTCTAATATTTGTTCTGGCATATCATAAAGAGGTATATGTTCTCTCATATAATCAATTACATATATGTTTCTATCACTATCTATGCCTATAACCATTATAATTTGGTAGTCACTTGATTCAGTAGCTTCATATGCTAGGTCAACACCCATATATACATTTATAGGTATAGCATCATCTTTGTTTACAATATATGCATATCCATCCCTACTTTCAAACTCATGGTCATATTTTTGCAACCTATCTGTTTTAAACTTAGCATTCTCTAAATCTCTAGCTTCATTTAAATACTCTTGTGCAAATTTGTGCAATAATCCAACATCTTCAAATCTTCTACGTATCTCTTTTAATTTCTCTCTACTAAAGTAACTGGGCCAAAGAACATCACCTTCAGGACTTATAGCCTTATGATACATTACATCCCAAGCATATTTTCTTTTGTCCCTTTGTGCTTCTACATAACCATCGTATATACTTTGTAAAAATGAGTCATAGTGTACTATAGTTCCTATTAGCCATATAGAACCTTCGTTTCCAGCAGAGTTTTCTAAAGCAGGCTCTACAGTAGACATAACCCACTCTTTTATCTCTCGTCTTCTATCTGGAGTCTTGGTATTCAACTCAGATTCAAAGTCATCAAGTATTATCTTTGTATATCTAAGACCTAATTGAGAACGACCACGAAGTCTTTGCGATGTACCCTTTGCTATTACCCTATCTCCTTTACTGGTAGTAAATTCTTTTTCTGTCCATTTGTTTCCACGTATGTCTCCAAAGTAATAATTAAGAGCTGGATTTACTTCTATATGATTTTGTAAATATTTAATATGGTCGATTGCTTGAGATTGTTCTTCTGCAACCCAAGCTATAAATTCTTTCTTACCCTCTGGGTTAAAATACAAGTGATATAATAAAGCAGTCTTTGCTAACGTGGATTTACTGTGCCCTCTAGGTAATATAATACAGTTTCTTTTCTTAGTGTCATCCAGTAAAAGGTCATTTAATTCATAATGATATGAAGCAGGATTAGATTTCATAAAATCTTCAGGTAGGAATAGTTGACCAAAAGATACTATATCTCTTTTAGCTAGCTCTAATACACGTTCTTTTTCAGATACGTTGTTTTTATTTATGTTCGGAGCTTTTGGCACTCTTCTGACATCCAATCTTTTTTAGGCACAAGTTCAAATACTCCACTATTCTGCAATAAAGCTGGGCCTATAGTATACATCCAAGCATCTACCTCATTGTCTTCTGTATAAGCCTTAACCCTTCTTCTTTCATATAAGCCATAAGGTACACCTTCATATGTATCATATCCGTGTAGGTCGATATCATCAACGTCTATAACCTCAACAACCATTTCATTTTGGTCTTCATCAATGAAAGCGGCTGGATAATTCCTATGACCCGGAAACACTAATGAGTAGCCATCTACTTTCCAAGTATCTCGCTTACCATCCCTAAGTGTTCCGTATACTGCTAACTTATTCGTCTTCATCTACATCTTGTCTAAACTGCCAGTAGTCACTTATATCTCTTATGTAACCACTATCAATGTAACTAGAATGAACTTGACTGTCGTAGAACAGTTCATAGATTTCTGTAGCTATGCTTTGTTTCGACATATCATTACTTATGGACATACCGTTATCATCAGCGTGCTCAAGAACCTCTATGACTATTTCGTATAGATTCATCAGCTTTTTAATTCCCTTTTGGCACTTGCCAGTTTTTTATTCTTACCACCTATAGCCTCTAGTTGCTCAGGAGAGAAACCCTGAAATACGGTTACAGACTCAGACTTAGTATCTGTATCTTTCATTCCAGCTATTGAGACCAATTCTTTTAATAAGGACACCTTATCGCTGTCTCTAGATGTAGTAGACTCTATAATGTCCTTCATTTTTTCTAAGATATACAATGGGGTTATCTCAGCCTCATTCATTATCTTGTCTATTTCTTCACGTATCAAACTTTGCACCCTTTTAGTGTTCATTAAAAATTTAGCTTCTCTCTCTGCGTACGTTCTACTATTAGCAGGAAACGCACTTAGAAAAGCATCTACCATATCATCACCCTTAGCTACATACTTTGCAAATAGAAACTCACTCTTAGTTGCTTTCTTTCTATCTTTCTTTACTTTGTAAGCACTATCATACTTAGGACTAAAGGTATATATATTCTTTCTCATATCTCCAGACATCTTGTAATTACCAGAGCATACAAAAGAACCTATAACTGTTCTAATGTAATCAACCTTTATAGTGTTACCCTTTTTAAGACTACTTTTTTTTAAAACCTGACATACTTGACCATCATCGCATAGCACCCAATCACCTTCGTTGCTATTCCTCCAGTCTTTTACTACATCAGTATTAGGCATAAACTGATTAAACTCATTAACATCGTCAAATAACAAGTGGTCTTTTTTATTTATTGACCTACTTTGCACTTAATACCTTTCCATCAACAGTGCTAACTCCATTAACTATCTGATGTACGGTTACATTAAAGTTACCATTCTTATGAAAGTCTATCACTGCAAAGGCGTGTTGCCAGTTATGTTGCCTATTTCCAAGCCATTCATTGGCTTCAGCACGCATATCCTTTAAACATCCTATTGACCACGCTGACTTGACCCCATCAATGTGCGTAACAGAGCTTTGCTGAATATCATGATGGTGACCATACATAACATTACCACCGAGACGAAGGAGATGATTACGAGTGTGACTAACTCCTGCAAAATGATGCCCATGGTAGAAATTAATTTTACCAATCTTGAGCATCTTTCCGAGCCTATGGTATTTGTATCCACGCTCTTTAAGACGAAGAGCATTCTTAACGAGTATCTCTTTAGCCAAGTATGGATTTTCTTCAACGAATCTATTAAGCCAGTCTTCATGATTACCCTCCACGAAATGACGTTCTTTAGTTCCTGCTTTATCTAGAGATGCATCTATAGTATCCATCCCTTTATTAACAGCTTCTATCTCCTTATAAACAAATGGAAGTTGATATTCTAACGGAGGTCTTTTCTTTTTCTTCCATTGCCAATGAGATACCGATTCCCATTCACCTGTATCACCTAGGTCTATGTATATGTCTGGCTTAACAAGTTCTATAGCCTTACATACTACCTTTATTGCTTTCTTATCTTCAAATGGAAAATGCTTATCTGGCGTTACGATAGCTCTTCTCATCTAACCAACCCCTTTATTATCTTTATTGCTACTATTATGAACAATGCTTCTGTAAAGAACCAAAGCTTTCCAGATATCATTGCAACTACTGCTACTGCTGTTCTCATTTCTTACTCCTGTACAATCTAGCAGATTGTTTTACTTTATCATCAGTTATTCCCGGTATGACAACAGAATCAAAAAAGTCACACCCTCTCTCTACTTGGCAAGACTTACCACTTAACTTAGAATCCAATGTAATAAACAACTTGTCATTCTTTCTATTAAACACACACCCTATACAGTTACCTGCATCCCAGTTAGAGCAATAACTTCTAGCTATGTTTAATATACTTACCATATGTCTAGTATTAATTTAAGAACAAGTACATATATAGTACAAGTATTATTTATTTTTAAAAAGTACTTGCATTGTTAGGGGTTTTGTTAGTAACTTATACGGGCTCTAAGCCAAGAAGCTACTTAGTTTACTTAGTAAAAGAAAGAAATATATTACTAACGTAATATAAAAAGAAAGAAAAGATGAATGGCAAAGGTGATAAAGATAGAACCTCTGATGTTAAGAGGTATAAAGATAACTACGAAAGGATTTTTGGTAGTCACTCTACTTCTACAACAACTAGACCTAGACAAGATGTTCAAGGAAACAAAGTGGAAGGAAGTAGAAAGCGTAAGAGATGAGGGATATGAGGTAGAAAAGGTCACCAAGGTAGCCGGAGTACGTGGAGATGAGGCAGAACACGAGATACTTAAATACCTTTATTATATTGTAGACACTAAAACGGGGCAAAATTCATTAAAAACTGGTAAACCCATACATATACTAGTAAAATGAATAATCTAGCCATTAAGATACCAAATATCGCCAAATATAACTATTCTAATACTGTACAACTAGTTACTTTTCAAAATTTTTACAATATATTTTAAAAATACTTGCATTAACTAACTATTCATTAGTAAGTTCAATAAAGAGAAAAGGTTGAAAAAATGAAAAGAAGACTTGATAGAGCAATATCCAATGAGTTCAAAGAAAATAGTAGTCACGAAAATATAAACGAAGCTATAAAGTTAGCTATGAATATGAAAGTTATAGATATTCTAGAGCCTACAGGTAAGACTATAGGCGAATTAGCAGAAATAGTAAGCAGACTACAGAACGCAGATTCACTCGAAGTTATTGATATAGAGCTATTTAGCAGTAAACTACACTCCTATTCCTAAAAAAATAGCCGTAGATTGTGTGTAAGCCTTATTTGCGCTATACCCCCCTCCCCCATCCCTTTTTGTTGAGAATGAGTCTCATTAGCTTTTTGACTTTTTAATTGAGATTGCATCTCATTAGCAATAATATTTTTTATTGATACTGCGTCTCACTTGCAATAAATACAACTACTTGATACTGCGTCTCATTATCATTTAATACCTCACTATTGAGACTGAGTCTCATTATCACCCAAAAACCCTGAATTTACGAAAAAGATAGTACATATCCTATACTTGATATTAACTATTTTTGACGTACTTTCTTTCGATGAAATTTTTAAAAACAGATAAAAAACCACTAATGAGAATGAATCTCAATAAGGTTTTTAGGATTAACGCCTAGACGTTTAAACCTTAGAGATACATATTATTAGACAATCTAATCAAAGGAGAGGTACACAATGAGTAAACCAAAAAAGCTAGACCTAAGCCAACTTAGTAAACTATCTGGTATAGATGGAATTACGCCAGAGATGTTGGAAGCTATTAAAACCAACATAGGTGTAAAGGAAGTTACTAAGGTTGCAGGTGGTAAAGGTAAACAAGTCCTAGAGCATTTAAACTCTATTACTGAAAGAACAGACGAACAAGAAAAGCTAAGAGAAGCACTTGTTATGTTGTTTAATGCTAAAGACGTGATTAACTCTAGTAAAGTTATGATAGAGATATCAAACGAGTTATATCCATCAATTACTAAAGGTATTGAGTTAAATGATAATTGGACTGACCTAGCAAAGAAAGGGAAGAAGAAAGATAACAAGTAGAACGGCACAATGTAGAACGGGGTAGTAATAACACTACCTCGTTTTACTTAGACTATTCTCTAGACTTCGTATCTAGTAGATGCAAAAATAGTAGATGCGAATTTTATAGAACAGTTAAAATAGTAGGTGCAAAAATGAGTAAAGACAATATCGTAGTAGATATGCAGAGTCCTACTCCTATCGATTCTTATAGGTATAAAAGTGTAGGTGAAGTTAATATCTATTATAGTAAAGGTCTAACAGATAAGTACTCTATAAAAGTAAAAGAAGTAGGTGCGAAAACTATAGTAATAGATAGTTTACTAGATAGCCTACTACAAGTATGGAATGTTATAGAAGTGTTTAGAAGTAAGGCTTATAAAGAGAGTAAGGTTGTCAATGTTAGAGATGAAGATAGTAGAACATCTTGCAATAAGATAACACTTGCTACTACACTAGACAAGAGAGAGAGAGCAGAAGCTCTAAGAAAACAAGTTAATAGGATAAAATCTTGGAGAAGAAAGTCAGTAGTAGATAACAAGTATCACAGTAGAGAGCGTAAGAAGCTAAACCCAATACTTATACGACCAATACTTAGAGAAGAGAAGACTTGGTAGAAAGAATTAATAACAACACCGATACCTATAAGGAGGTACTAGAATGAGACGTAGTAAGCTAGTAAAAGTAGCTAAGAGAAAAAAGAACGCTCTACTAAAAGCAAATGGTAGAACACCTGCACAGATAGAAAGAGTCAAGCGTAGAAAAAGTAGGAATAGATAAGGAGATAGTAATGGAAGAAGTAATAGTAAAAGAATGTGGTCTATTCTCTAGTAGAGATAGCTTAGAAACTGCAATAAAAGAAAGTAGAGAGATGTTAAATAGAAGTGTAAGAGATAGTAGTAAGATAGTAGTAGAAACTGCATTACACTTAATAGTCAATACAATAGCTAATAACTATAAACTATATAAAATAGATAAGGAGTAGATAGAATGTTCGAACTAATAGATAGATTACGTAGAGACATAAAAGACTACTTTAGTCATAATCCTAAGGAGAAAATTGTAGCTGTGGTTTTGCTAGATGAAAAGCAATACAAACAGTTACTAGACTGTGATGATGTAGAAGGATTATATGAGAATAGTGTAGTAGAAGTAGTAGAGAGAGACGAAGATGTATAAGCTAGAAGAGATAGTATTAGACTTTATGGAGTCTATGCTAGAGAGAATAGAAGAGTTTATGCCTATAATTATAGTAGGTGCGTATTTTTACCTAGTAATTATATTGCTTAGAGCTTGGTTATAGATGCAGACATTTTTACCATACGAAGATTTTACTCTATCTGCACAAGTACTAGATAGACAAAGACTAGGTAAGCAGAGAGTAGAAGCATTGCAGATATACAATGTTCTAGTAGGGAACCTTACTAAGAAGGGTAAGCCCTATACAGGTTGGTTAAATCATCCTGCCGTTCTAATGTGGGATGGATATGTAGAAGCGTTGTTACTCTATAAGAATAAGATGATAGAAGAATGGTTAGCTCGAGGATATAGGAATACTATGGAGTGGGTTATACTAGAAGATTCTATAGAGATGCCTCCTTGGTTAGGCGACGATAGAGTACACGCTTCACATAGAAGTAACCTACTACGTAAAGACTTAGAGTATTACTCTAAGTACAAATGGAAAGAGCCTATAGATATGGAGTACTATTGGGCAATCTAGTAAAGTTAATAATAACAATAGAATAGGAGAGAGTATGAAAGAGATACTTAATCACCTACTCGGTACCTGTGGAGAGGGACATATTAGTATAATAAGTCTTATGTCTATGGGGGTTATTGTAGTATACAAGGATTATGTACTAACAATAATAAGAGAGGTGAAAGATGTTATGTTCAAATGAAGTATATCTAGCAAGAAGTTCATATGGTAAAGTAGTAGAAGCTTCTAGCTTTGAAGATATAGAAGTATTATCTATTCGCCTAGACATAGACAGTAGAATACATAGAGATAGAGTAGAAGGTAATGCATCTAGAATCTTTAAGATAATAGATATAGCTGATACCTATAAACACGATAGTCTATGCTTACTACTAGAAAGGCGAGATGGTCTAAGAGTTATCTGTAGGATATCTGATGTTATATTTACAACGTTAGGAGAGCATACTGTTACTAACTTTAGGCACCTAGACGAATACGAACATCATATACCTTCAGAGCTAGGTGGTATGGATATTAAGAATAGTTTAGATAAATTTGACCTTGTACAGACCTTATATTCTATGAGTACTTCTGTTAATACTTGTAAGTTTCTATACAAACGTCTTTTAAGTAAAGAACTTGTAGATAAAAATGACTCTAGGCTTACAACACATCTAAAGAATAGATTCTTCTTACATGGTAACGTTACGGAGTTATTGCGTTATATAGATGAAGCAGATTTAAGTCAGGATAGAGTAGTACATAAGAAATGTAACTACTGTGAGGTTGAGGTCTCTAGGTTTAAACACCTAACTCTATCAGATAATACAGAAGTAGATGTATGTATAGATTGTTATAATACTGTAGAGATTCCCTGTGATTGTTGCCATAGTGGAGTTACCTTAAGTGAGAGGAATAGTACTAGGAGTAAAACTTCTATTCACGACGTGTTTAGAGAACACGACTTCTACATTATGTGCGATAGTTGCTATGACTCTGCTATAGTTAGTTGTAGTAGATGTAGATGTATGGATATGGTAGACGTAGACAAGCTAAGACGCTCTACTAATAAAGTAAAAACACTAAGAGAGAATATTAGTAGTGGTAGGTATACAAATATATTCTCTAGAAGATATTGTGGTACTTGTGCAGATAACGTATTAAATACATATCTTACTAATCCGTTTAACTATCACCCTTTACCTAGTAGGTTCTCTGGTAAAAGCGAGTTCAATAGATTTGTAGGTATAGAGAGTGAGGTAATAACAGATACATCTGGTGCAGGTGAATACTCTGAGGATAGAGAGATACCTAACTACTTTGACGTAGTAAGTGATGGTTCTCTTAGTGATGGTGGTGTAGAGTTTGTTACTAGTAGACCAATAATAGGTAGCGAGATAGAGTCTGCTCTATATAGTTTAGAAGATGTAAATAATTCTGAGTGGAATGAAGTAGATAGTAGTTGTGGTGTACATATACATATGAACGCTTTAGATATGGGATTTACAGAAATAAAATCACTACTAATGATTATGACTAGAATACAATATTTACTATACGAGAGTATACCTGAGAGTAGAAGAGAGACATCTTACGCTAGAGAGATTACAATGCCTATTGATTTTATATCTAAAATAAAAAGTCTATCTCAACTAGTTGATTACTACTACAGTATGGCTGATACAGATATATCAGATAGCAAGTATAATGATGCTAGGTACATAGGTACTAATATACACGCTAGATTCTATCTAGGTTCTATAGAGTTTAGATATCACGAAGGTACAATAAAGTCTAAGCCTATAAGAGATTGGATATTATTTCTAAATAAGATAATGTCTACATCTAAAAATTTACATAACGATAATAAGTTATACAGTAAAATACTTGATTACAAGAGTCAACCTATTGACATCATAAGAGACGTAGTAGGTGTTAGTGGAGTTGACTATATCGAGAGTAAAATAGATACAAATAACTAACATAGAGGAGATAATATATGTGTGGTATCTTTGGGTTCGCTAAAACTAGTGGACGACAGAACAACAATCAGTTAGAAATACTCAAGAGAGTAATGACTGAACTAACAGATGAGTCATCTATACGTGGTACTGATAGTACAGGTTTCTCTATTATGGATAGTCATAATAGGTATACCTATAAGACGTTAGTAGATTCATCTACTCTAGTAAGTAAACCTGACTGGGACAACTTACTAGACAAGATAACTAGAGACACTACTGTGTTTATGGGACACGTGAGACTAGCTACTACTGGTGTTGTAAATGTAGAGAACGCTCACCCCTTTAACATAGGTAGTGTAACTGGTGTACATAACGGTATAATACATAACTACAACCAAGTATCTAAGGCGTTAGGTAAAGATACTCCAAGTGTAGACTCTCAAGTCTTATTCCAATCTCTTAACAAGAGAGAGATGAGTAAGGCTTTTGAAGATATAGACGGAGACTTTGCTATCACTTGGGTAAAGGATAGTAATAGAAAGGTACACCTAGCTAGAGAGAGTGGTAGACCTATGGTTACTGCTTATTGGAAGAAGGCTAGAGTACTACTGTGGGCATCTACTAGAGAGATTATGCTAGATGCTATGATTAGAGCTGGACTAGTACTACCTATAAAGTCAGTAAAAGAGGACTATATCTATACATATGATACTGATATGTTTGATGGTAGACCTAATGTAGATAGTGTAGAGTTCGAGACTCTCAGTCAGCTTGACTATGGTTACAATAGTTATAATTGGCAACCTTATAGTGGAGTGAGATACTACAATAAAGGTATATTGTCTATGAGTCCTGCTACTAAGTCTTTGTACGGTGCTACTACTTGTGATACTAAACCTGAAGAGTTGTGCTACTATTGTTATGAGTATGCACCTGTAGATGAGGTAGTTGATAATGATGGTAGACCTATATGTGTACAATGTGAGGTTGTAGAATATAATCAGATGTATAACCAAGAAGATAAAAGAGAGGTAGACAATGAAGAAAGCTCATTCCCCTACTAAGAAAGTAATCCTAGTAGGTTTTCCTGACGCTGTAAAACTTAAGTCTAAAAGATATATCATAGAGACTCTTTACAATAGAGCAAAGAAGAATCCATTCTTAGCTACTAGTACATATGAAGAGTACCTAGATTTTCTATTAAATCAGATAGACTTACTAGGCTCTGAAGAGGTTGATATAGATAGAGATGCAGACGATATAGAGTCTCAGATATATGACGCTCTAAAGAAGATGAAGTGGTTGAAGGTAATAAATGCTTTTCTAATTGGTGTTATAACTACTAACATAGGAGTCTAGTATGCCACCAGATGAAGAGAATACTGTAGTAGAGGAACGACTAGAATGTTCATGTTGTGGTACTAATGAAGATGTAGTTGAAAGAGACCACGATACTAACTGTAATAGTTGCGAAGAAGAGTATTACTATACGTGCTTTAGTTGTAGTCATCATGGACACACAGATGATTCTTACATAGGAGGTAATGATGAGTACTACTGTAGTGATTGTTATTACGATTATTGGAGTAACTGTAGTAGATGTGGAGAAGTAGTAGACAATGACTATATAATGTTCCACGATGATGAGAGTTACTGTGAGCATTGTTGCCCTGACTATAGAGATACTATGGTTATGGATAATAAGTCTGTACCTAGTAGTAGTAGAGTATCTGATACGTTTGTATATCCTATACGTAGTTTAGTAGGATTAGAAGTAGAGTGTATAGTACCTGACTCAGAAGAAATGGACACTCCTATGTATTGGAGTAATGTTTCAGATGGTTCTATAAATACAGAAGGCTCAGGTATGGGAACAGAGCTAGTGTCTACTCCTGCTAGTGGAGACTTACTAATGGAGAATATAAACAACCTAATGAGATGGAAGGATTACTACGGTGCTTGGGTTAATAGGAGTTGTGGTTTTCACGTACACTTTAACTCTATAGATAAGACTCCTAGAGAAGTTGCTCATATAGCTATAGTATATCAGAAGTTTCAAGACGTGCTAAAGTCTATGATGCCAGATTCTAGGCAAGACTCTAATTGGTGTAGAGACTCTACAATGAATCTTAATGCTCTTAGAAATGTAGACTCTGAAGAGGCTTTAATAGATGAATACTACGAGTCTATGGACTGCTCTCCTAGTAGCGAGAAATACAATGATGCTAGGTACTGTGGTATAAACATACACTCTAGGTACTATCACGGAACGATAGAGTTTAGGTTACACTCAGGTACTATCAACAAAGAGAAGATAACTAATTGGATATCAATACTTAATTGTATAATGTTAAAAGGTGTTGAGATATCTAGTTATAGTAACGAAAAATATCGTACTTGGGTAGACAAAAATACAGGAGACGAAGGTCAACTAGATAGGACATTTGGTTTAGAGCTATTGTCCTACATACATAAAAGACAAGCTAAGTTCGGAGGGACTAGATAATGAGTAATTACGAAACAGTAATAGTAGAGTTAGCAGTTTATGTGGATAAAGATAACTATGCACATAAGAATAAAACTGCTAGGGAAATTGTAGAAGAAGAGTTAGGACTAATAGAATGTGATACAGGTGTATACATAGAAAGGTTTATATCTAATAAAGAGATAGTTGAGTATGATGAAGAAAAATAAAATAATACTTGCATTGTATAATCACAAGTTAGTAAATTGTATAAGAGAGATAGGAGAAATAGTATGCCATTGAAAGGATTTAGATACCCTGACGGTGAAATAGTTGAGCTGTTAGATATAAAGAAAGGTGAAGTAGATATAGAGAGGATGAAAGTATCATTACCTACTCTACTACATATGTCATCAGATAGAGACCCTAGTAGAAAACCTTCTACTACAGAACTGATACAAGGTACTTGTCAATCGTACCTACAAAGAACACAGGACTACTACATATACACAGACGATAATGCGTTCTCTTTAGCAGGTACCCTACACCATCTAAAGCTAGAGGAGTCTTCTTCTATATTAGATAGGCTATGCTCAGAGGTTGCCCTAGAATCAGATGGTATAACTGGGACTGTAGACTTGTATGACAAAAAGACAAAGACCTTAATAGATTACAAGTTCTCTGGTAGCTATAAGGTAGCTAAGTGCCTTGGCTTACAATCAAAACATGGACATCACCCTACTGAAGTATACAAGAGAAGTGGTAGATGGGGTAAGAAAGGTACGCCTAGGAGAATAAAAGAATTCTACATAGATAAAGATACTGCTGATATGGAAGATTGGAGATGGCAAGTAAACTTCTACAGATACCTACTAGAAAAGAATGGATATCCGGTAGAGAGTATGTATGTACAAGCCACGGTTAGAGATGCAGGGGTACAGGTAGCTAGGGAAAGAGGGATAGACAAGAAGATATATATGATAGACGTTCCACATATAAATGACGAACATCTATTAGATAAGTTTGAAACAAAAAGAGATGCTCTTATCTGGGCACTAGACAATAATGAACTACCAGATAAATGCACCAAAGAAGAAACGTGGGGAGGTATTAAGTGTGAGTCTTACTGTTCAGTAAGAGACATATGTCCCTATAATAAAGGAGAGTAGTATGCAGGAACTAGAAGTAGTATTCAAAAAAGAAAATGATAACTCTAATAGTAATAGAAGATGGGCTATCAAGGAAGAGAAAGATGACGGTAGTATATGGTGGATGATTAGAGGAGGTGCTTTCTCAAATGTTATAAATACTAGGTACAATTATAGGTTGTTCGAATCTAGAGATGATGCTATTATGCAATCTAATGATATGAATAGACTATACAATAGAAAAACAACAATATCAGAAGTGAGGTGTAAAGATGATAAAGAATAAGAGTATTGAATATAGAGTAGAACAGTTAGAGATTGCATTGATGAATTTAATGTTCGTCATAGCTAATCAAGAAGATGAACTACCTTTATTCAAAGACAATATGAAGAAGGCAAAAGAGATGGCTACTGATAGCGAAGATGTCATATCTTTAATTAGTGATACTAAAGCAGAGGCTTAGTATGAAAGGAAACAATAGAGAGATAATATCTCTGATAGAGGAAAGACTAGAGAAAGGAAAGCGTGAGTACAACCAAGAGGTAGACGTGTTTGATGGTAGAGAATGGGTTACGGAAGCGTTAGAGGAAGTACTAGATGCTTGTGTCTATATATCAGCAGAGATATTAAGAATAAAAAAGAGAGGTGAGAATGAGTAGTGAGATGTCATTATCAGAAAAGCTGAATGAAGACATTATTAGACAAGATGCATTTAGTACAATAAGAGACCTGCACGAGAAAGTGTCTATGGAAGATACACCTAAGACATATGTTAAGAAGAAGATGGGTATGGATTATGTAGAGATTAGCTATATGAAGAGTGTAGCAGATAAGCACTATCCCGGTTGGTCTTGGACTATCATAAGTACAGAGATGCTAGGTAGTGAGGCGTTTATGGTACACGGAAGATTGAAGTGGTTTGAAGGTGGTATATGGAGAGAAGGAGATATGACAGCGGCTCATAGAATAATGAAACTAAGAGATAAGGAAGGTTTTGTAGACGTTGGTAATGATATTAAATCAGCTAATACAGACGCTATGAAGAAAGCGTTTAATATGTATATGAATATCGCAGACGACGTGTATAGAAACAGAGTAGAAGAAACCTCATTAAGCCAAGAGGATATAGACTATCTATATAAAAAGACAGAAGGCTTAGATAAGGAATGGACAGAAAAAATATTACTCTCAATAGAAAGTGGTGAGGTTGAGAAGAGTGATATAGAAAAAGTAGCAACTAGAATAGAGCAAATAAAAAACGAAATGAAAGGAGTAAGTAATGAGTAACTCAATAGATTCTGTATTAGGTGGAGTAATGGGAGGAGAGTCCTACTACGACCCATCAGAAGATAAACCAAAAGTAATAGTACCTGAGGGAGACTATTATGCTCACGTTAAAGAGTTTACAGTAAAGGAAGATGTTGTTATACGTAATAAATATCTAGCAGATATATATAACTTGACATTTAAATTAGCTACTGAAAACTCAGACAAAACATTTGGAGAGCATAGTGGTAGCTTGTTTGTAGGTAATAGCATACGTTCAAAGGGTTTGTTTAGATTTAAGAACCCATCAGAGAAACACCTTGAGCCTAACTCAGGAGGTAATAGAGAGTTCAAGGAAGTCTGTGAGTCTATAGGTATTAAACCTAAAGAGAAGGAAGTAGATGGTAAGATGATGTTTGCACTGCCTGTTTTTACTCCATCTAATTGCGAAGGTATGCCTGCTATTATAAAGATAAAGCACGAGACTTGGACGAATAGAGATGGTGAAGAAGTTACTTCTCCTAAGGCTGTAGGTATCTATGGTTGGAGTAATGGCAAGCAAGACTTATCGGATATGCCATTCTAGATGAAGATAACAAACAGCGAATACGACATAATCATTAGGTCTATAAACACTCTAATAAGTTATGGTAAGGAATTAGAATCTTACCATAGAGAAGCTGAGGTTTTAAAAGCTAAGTTAGAGAAGGAGTATGATGACATAGCAGAACGAAATATGTCAGAAGGAATGACGACAGACGAAGAAGAGATATACCCTAGTAGATTACATACTGAATACGGAGGTAGCCCTAATGGAGATAAAAAAGTGGAATGAGATAGAGCATTCTTTCACTACTAAGTTCGGATGGTATGATGGACTAAGGCATATGGTAAGCATATCAAAGGAGTTTACTCGAGGTGAAAGAAGTATCTATGAACTAAATGGTAAAGAGGATTACCTCTTAATCAAGCAACTAAGAACAAAATACGAAAAGGAGCCAACATGGCACGAAAGAGAAAATCACAAGTAGAGAAAGTAAGAGACTTCCTGTTTACAGGTAAGAAAATTACAGCAAAAACAGCAATCAGTAGGTTCGGAGTCTATAGACTAGCCGCTGTTATCTGGGTGTTAAGGAATACGTTTAACTTAAAGATTACCACAGATAATAAGAAAGGGTTTGCAGTATACTCTTTAACCACTAGTTAGTAGTATGGCTAGGGGCGTGCCATAAAACGCCCCAAAGATTTTGAATCTCCTATGGGCTATGGGTGTGCCTGAGCTTTATCTCGAAACACCCAAAGGATTATTAAACTAAATAAAAAAAGGAGTAGAGTATGAGATACTATTGGGAGGCATTATTCAGCACAGAGTACTTTCCCTACTGGGAGTTCACTATGTTAATGATGCTATGTCTTCAGATAAGCCATATATGGAGACTGCATAGAATAGAAAAAAAGATAGACGGATAAGATATGGATAAGATGTGGGGGATTACAATACTTTAATAACTAAACCTGTGAGCAGAACACATAAGCTAGCAGGATTGAGTCTTGTATTAATTAATGCATTTCGTTTAGTTAAAAGGTATGACAAATGGGTGGCTCTATATATCTCCCACATTATCCTAATTAGATATGAAAAGAAAAAACAAGAAAGTAACAAAGAGGACTATGCAGAGCGATATCAATACTCTGTCTAGGTTAGTCCTAGCTAATAAATCAGCAATAGATGTTATTGGAGACTTCCTTTATAACTACCTAGATATGAAGGGGGAAACTGAAATGTATACTAAGTTTATGGAGGAGAAGATAGATGGATTTATTCAAGAAAGTAGCGAGGGGTCTGGAAGTATTTCTAGAGAGTCCTTTCAAGAAGAAGAGGAGTAGAAAACGTGCCATCAAAAAGCAAAGCAAAAGGAAATAGATACGAAAGAGAAATCGTAAATCTAGCAAAGGAGTACGGTTTAGAATCTAAGAGAGCGTGGGGTTCTGATGGAAGGTCTTTAGGACTCCACCCTGAGGTGGACTTAACAATAGAAAATTACACCGTACAATGTAAAGTACGGAAGAGGATAGCAGAATGGTTGAAACCGGAGGAGCAAATAGGGGACTTACACCTTCAATGCGTAAAGGAATCAAGAGGCAAATCGTACGCTATAATTCCAATGAACCAGTTTTTAGAAATAATAGTAGACTTAAAGAGACTAGAGAAAATAGAATCACATATGAATCAAGGAGCAGAGCAAGAGTAGCAGACCTACAACACTACTTAGGAGAGAAGTGGATTGACTACTCAGTAGTAAATTACTATGTCAATGACAAGAAGTCAAGAGATGGTAGTAGAGGCTCAATGTCTAGCGTTGTTCTTAGATGTTCTACGTGCAGTAAGGCATATGAAACTAAATCTATGGGTGCAGGGAGTAATTACTTAAGTAATAAAATTCTTCCAAAGGTTGTATTTAAAAACGTTCCATTAGATGAAGGAGACTGTGGTCTCTGTGGCTAAGTGTCCTCTGTGCGAAGGTAAGATACTAAAGAAAGATGTATCTATAAGGCTTAAGTCCCTTAGGTTATCTAGGTCTCCAAGTACTCTTGTAGAAATAGATGCTATAATAAGTGAGCTGTCTAAACATTGGACTATAGACGATATACACGTAGCAGGTTTCTTAGCCGACATAAGTAATATAGATGACATGATAGTATTAGATTCTATTAGAAAGTTTAAGAAAAAGAATGGTATTGAACAAGGATTTAATATTAAATACCTAGCAGGTATAATAAAGAATGAGAACAAGAGGTATAGACTAAGACAGGACTACGAGAGAAGGTCTTTAGATAGGATACCTCCAAAACTGAAGGACGAAGATGAAGAGTATTGAGTTAGAGAAAGCGTTACTTGGTTGCTTGATATCAGATAGTGACTATATAGATTCAATAAAGCAGTACATACCAGAGGATGATTTCTTTTATTCATCCTTTAATAAAGATGTATGGAATGCCCTTAGTAAATTACATAAGAAAAATTCTAAGATAGACTTAATAACTATATGTGAAGAGGTAGGAAACAACTCATCAGTTGGTAGCAATGCTAAGTATGAGATATCTGGATTTCTAGATTCAGTTGTGTCTCCTGCTAGTTCAGTAGATTACGCCAAGAGATTACACGCCTACTATCTTAGGAGAATACTGTTTAATCAGATGCATGATATATCTAAAGGTATAAATGATACATCATTAGAGACTAGTAACTTATTAGAAGAAGCACATACTACTATAGGTAACATAATAAAGTTACAGCCTAATCAAACATTTGACATAGACTCTCTATTAGAAAGTACTAAGGAGTCTATAGTAAATTCTACTACACAGATACCTACTGGCATAGGGACTCTTGACAGAGT
>TARA_R110001583_G_scaffold1152_16_pt1 | contig 17756 bp, 15 predicted proteins | sample TARA_R110001583 | Tara Oceans TARA_R110001583 (sample SAMEA4398432) | marine metagenome | biome: Polar Biome; feature: [MES] marine water layer (ENVO:01000295) within the mesopelagic zone...; material: water (ENVO:00002006), including particulate matter (ENVO:01000060) such as...... | reverse complement strand
TACTGTAGCTCTAAGTTGAGCGATTCATTATTTCAATTGGTATAACATGATGTAGGCGAAATAACTTGATTAAAAGTAATCGCGTTTATTTTGAACTAAAACACTTTTCATGGTCAAAAAGCAACCACTGGCGAGATGAGCAATAAAGTGGTATAAATGTTATAACGTCCAAGCAGTAGTAAATGGGTATATTATGGATAACATTTTAGGCACTTCCCCTCATTCTCCCCCTCGCAGCAAACAAGGCTTTACATTAATTGAATTAATGGTCGCTATTGCGGTTGTCGCGATATTATCCGCTATCGCTTTACCTAGCATGAGTACATTTTTAATTAGAATGCGTGTTGATAATGAAATAAGTGAAATGCAAAGATTATTATTAACCGCAAGAAACATGGCAATTAATACTGGAAAAAACACCACTGTTTGTCCTCTTGTCGGTGAAGATTGTATAGATGCTTGGCAGGGTGAAGTCAGTGTTTTTACTAATGGCGCTAATGACAATGATAAATATCAAGCTCCTGCTGATGAACTAGTTAAAGTTAAAGAAGCAATCAAATCAGGTGATAAATTACAATTTGCTCAATCTAGTATAACTTACACACCATTAGGGCAATTATTAACACCCACTGTTGTTAGTATTTTTAAATATTGCCCTAAAGGAGAAGCGGATAGATCTAGAGGTATAGATGTTTCAATTTCAGGTAGAAGTTATACGAGTTCTGATACCGATAATGATGGCAAAGACGAAGACAGAAAAAATAATGAAATTGTGTGTAGCTAACAACTTAACGTAAAATAAAGTACTTATCTATCTAGGAAGCTCTTTATCTATAGCTCTAGCCCTAGAACTGCTAAATTCATCTTCTTCTAAAACACACTGCTTAGCTTTATAAATAGTCGACTTTTTCTTGCTTTGCCTGTTTTGAGCGCTCGCTATAAGTAGAATTTTTTGGTCTACAATCTTATCTGCTAATTTCTTTAATAACGATGGCTTGACTAACCACAAACTAATCGTTTCACCACCTCCTACCAGCTCAACATAACATTTTGCATTGACAGCCTTTTCTTTCAATTCAGGTGATGTCTCTTTTGCATTTGCTGCAACTACTGAATTTAAAGTAACTATGATTAATAAAAATATTAATGACTTTATTGTACTTTTCATTTTACTTCTCCCAACATGAAGCAGGTGTTTTTTGTCCTACTTCATTAATAGTAAGGCTAGTACAGCCAGAATCGTTTGCTTGAGTATTTTGCGCAATAGCGGTTAAAACAAAAGTGCTACCGCTGTTTGCAATAACTGCGTCGATGCTATAGTTCCCAGACTCTGTGACATAGGGATCAGTTGACATCCCTAAATCGGTCATATCATTAGTATAAGATCGAAAATCGATAAAACCTTGCTCTTCTACATTTGCTAAACGTAATAGCTCGCGTTGCCCTTCGCTACGGTTAGAGCGCATTACATAATCAACATAAGATGGATAGGCTACTCCAGCTAAAATCCCAACAATAGCTACTGTAATAAGTAGCTCAATTAAAGTAAAACCTAAGTGCTTTAATTTGTGTTTACTCTGAATGCTATTTAGTAGCTGCTGTGACATATTTATTGGTCCTCGGTAACATAAAGATAGGTTCGCATTGTTGTTAGGTTAAAGCCAACAGATATAATTTTTCTACCAACAATTAGGTTCCCTACGGCTTCATCAATAGTACTGGCATCGCCATCATCATTGGGTATTACAATTAATGTTGGTGAACCCAAAAACTGCTCACTGATAAAGGAGATTCTATCTTCTCTATTGTTAGTATCTTCTGCTGCCCAATTAAATTTTTTAATACCTAAAGCAAGATCAACACCGTATAACCAACCTTGTCCGTTGGGAAGCTCACAACTTACTTGATTTTGTACTAAATTAGGTGGCGTGAACGTTGTAAAATAAACCGTATTATTGATAACAATAGCACTAGAAGTATTCTTTTCACCATCTTGCTTTAAATCAAAAAACCAACCTGATTTTTTACTTACTGCAACAGACAATGCTTGTCGCCCCTCATCGCTTACTATGCCAAAAGGGTTATCGGTAAAATCATATAAATCGCTACTAAGGGCACTGTGAGTTATAGCGGATGGTATTGGTGGCGTTGACGAACCAGAAAAAGTTTGGGTGATAATATTTTTATCTTTTATCATAAAGAAGATATCATCGGTATCTGTTCCTAGTGGATTCGACCTATCACCACTGCCTAATAATACAGCGTCATAGGGGATTTCCTGATTCACAGTAACCAGCGATGTACTTCCATCGGCGGCAGTAACTTGTGACTCGATAGTTTCTGTAATAAAGGTGCGAACAACGGAAGGTTCGTTAAAGAAACGTCGGTCAGTTAAATTTGTATCGCCACCTAAATTAGCTAATTTGAACACAGACCACGGTTCGCTACCTGTAGGATCATCGCTAGGCATGTCAACTCGCCAAACATTACCTCCTGTATCCCCCGTGTACAATCTATCAACTAAACCGTCACCATCGCTATCTAATATTGCAATACTTGAAGGAATACTGTCAGTGCCTGCAAAGCTAGTGGTTGCATTACTAGGCGCTATACTCCATTTTAAAGTCCCTGTTTGTGCATCAACCATATAAATTGCACGACCAACGTTATCTGCTGCACCAACGCCAACATTATCTTTTGAAGTGTCATATCCACCACCAAAAAACAAAACCGGCTTAGCAACACCACTAACAATATTAAGTTTAGAAAAACCAATTTTAGGCTGAGACCATGATTGCCCTAATTCGCCAAACCCAGCAGTATTAGCATCAATATGCCACATTAAACTAGGCGAATTTGGATCACTAATATCAAGGGCATAATAAGAAGTGCCACCACGGCGTAGACCAAAAAAGATCCAAACGGTATCTCCTGATTCAATAATACCATTGCCATTTTTATCATCAATGTATGAAGTTATTCTGCCATCAACGCCATAAATTTTATCGCTACTGGCATAGTTATCCCGTAATGGTTGGATATTAGGAAAGAATTCTTTGGGCATAAATGCCCATGTTTCATCTACAGTATCTCCTGAATCTTTAAACATGTGCAAAGCGCCCGCATTTGTACCTATGACCAAATGTATTTTGTCACCATAATTAACGACTAAAGGTTTAGAATGCAGGGGATCACCAAATACACCATAACGCATATCGGTTTTGTCGCCATCCTCATCTTCATCATCAACATCAATACCTATATTCCAGTTAAAATAATCTGTTGCTTTGGTAACGTCTACTCCTAAATAATTAGCGTAATCTTGTGTAGTGCCAAAATAATTAACCACATTTGTTTCGGTTAGTTCGACTAAAGCACCACTACCACCAAGATCGCTATAAATCATGCGATTAGACTTTTTACGTAACATGTCAGCGACGCCGCCTTTGGCGACTGTATCACCATCTTTCTGAGTAGACCAAAAACTAGTCACCTCAGGAGAGAAATACCCTGTTAATTGATCAATTGCGGGATTGCTATTTTTACCTACTTGTGCGCTGTCAACCACTTTATATTTTTTTAAGTTACCTTGCCACCTTGGCCCTCTATCAGGTTGAAACATAGCATAATAAACAGAGTTTAATGTTTCGGTGCGATCAAAATTATTTGCCGCAACTGAGGCTGACGTTAAACTATCATTGCTTGGCTCTAAATTTGCTAATACATTGGTTAACGCCGTTGTTAAACTCGCAGTATCATTCGCTGGAAAATATTTCCCTCCCCCCTGTAATGCCGCTTCTTTTAATAAAGGCTCGGCATCAGCTTGCGCATCTTGCCCAAAACCTATGGTATAAGTACTTACCGTTTGTTTACCATCAACACTAGGATTCAAATCATTATTATTCATCCAACCAGCAAGAGCTGCTAAATAATTATTGGTACCATTTAAATTAAACGGAGCACCCATAGGATCTTGGCTCGTTGCTGGCATGCTAGTTATTTTACTATCAGCTCCGGTGTCAAATGTTGGTTCACCATCAGTGATCAAAATAACATAAGCCTTATCACTACATGAAGAAAAGGGTGATTTATAAACTTTGTTAGCATCTTCAATGCTGGTATCTCGAGGTGGTGTATTCGCGGTATAACCACGACGGTTTTTATCATCATCACCATAATCAACCCCTTTGCCAGCAAAATAACGAGATGCTTCATATAAAGTTTCGCACAAAGGTGTCCAAGTTTCGGGATCAAGTTGATTATTAATAATATCAAGCAATGTGGCGCGGCTCGCTATAGTAGACTCAGTAATGCCAAAAACAACACGTCCGCCATTACTATTAATACTTGTATTGCCATTATTGTAATTAAAAACCTGCAAGCCAAAATTGACATAAGGCGCTGAATTAATTAAATTAGTAACACTTTCTTGAGCGATATCAAGTCGAGATTTAGAAACATTGGCAATATCTTCACTTTGATACCAGCGCAGATAATTATCGGTATATAAAGTAACTAATCCCCCTGACCAAGAAACATTTGAGTCACCAACATTCGTGGTATGATAGAGCGGACTTTGCTTACTACCTTCGCCATCAATAGGAAAACCGGCAGGTAAAGCCGTTACTACACCTTGATTACTTACTGTGCCCAAATTTTGGTCATCACCAGCGAGTACATCGTCTTCACAATCAATAACTTCGATATTTGCACCGTTATTTTCAGGCACTTCAAGCCAACGCCCAGAGTTTCCTTGAAAATCATACTCACGAATTTTACCCGTATAAAAACCATACACATCAAGAATATCTCTTGCCGTTTGACAACTATTAATATCATCTAAAAAACGGCGTGATTCACTAGGGCTATCAGGTACAGGCAGAGCAGCACCGTCAACTCCTCCTTTAGTAAAGTAGACAAATTTATCAGATAGTGAATTCAAGCCACCTACAGCAGGGTAGTGTGTGTTGGGATCGTAAGACGCTTTAACTGTTTCAACTCGGCTCATACTGCCTGAGTTATCAAAAATAATCAGTACTTGTGGTCTTGCCTTTGCTTGCTTGACACTGTCGCTAATATATAGCTCAATATCTTCACTAAAAGCTAAGTTCGTTGTGCTGAGTAAAAGTACGCCTATTATAAATTTTTTCATCTTTATTCCCCGATCAAACAAATCACATTGCAATGAATACAAATTAACGTAATAACTGCTGCGCTATGCCTGAATTAACATCAACCGTACTAGTTCCATTACGGCCATATTGTCGGTTTACTTGCACCCTTAACACGTTACAAGTAAACACCTGAGTTGAAGAAGCTAATTTAGAATGGGGGCAATCAGCTTCTAATTGGAATTGATTATTAGTAATATTAACGCTAGCAGTGGCTGCAGTTTTTGTTCCCGGTAACAAGCCATTGCTCACTGGAAAATTAATAATTGCCTGAGCAAAAGTATTTACTGCACCAGGTCTAACTTGATTAAATATAACTTCATCAACGGCACTAACGGCTTCCTGTGTGGCGATAACTTTTTCTTGACTTGCTCCAGACATTTTCATATCAGTGGTGGTGTTTTGCATTAACGCAGAAGCAACGGCCGTTAAAGCAACAAGAAAAACTAGCGACACAATCAATACTACGCCATTTTGCTGATGAAACGGTCTACTCATTAAGTTGAACTTTTTACTTTCATTTACTAATTCCATAAATCAACCCCCGCGTTATATAAGGTAACCGTTGAACTAAATAGCAGTCGACGATAATTATCATTAAAAGTATAATACTGATCGCCTAACTGATAAGTATTATTGTTGGTATATTTGTTGTCAGGTAAAACATTACGAGCTAAAACATATACCTTTACTGATAATATCCTACTGGCGGCATTATTCCATAGAGCAGCCGTCATATTATCCGCAGAAACAAAAGCATTAACGATCCCATAACCGGGATCAGTAGGAGCAGTGTCTGTATCAATGCCGTACATAAATCTAATCATTTCAATACCATCAATAATTGGAGAAAAAGATAAGATATTAGATAATTGTCCCTGCATTAACACAGGAACCGTATTACTACCTTGCGTTTCTTCTCTGACATAATAAATATGATGTTGATATTCCCAAACTTGCGCATTTTGCACATTTGGCACTGCTCCGCCAGCGAAAAGAGTGCCATTGCTCGTATTAGCGACTAGATAAAAATTTCCTGCTGGAGCTGTCGTTACAGGATTGCCAGCACCATCAACTAATGGTGAAGAAATAACACGCTTTAGCTGTAAAACATCTGAACCAACTTTAGCATCCGTTCGACAACCTGATAAAATTGTTGCACTGCTGGCTGTTTTCCCCCAAAGCGTTCTAAATTTTCCTGCTGCTACTGGAAAAGTACCATTATTTATACCATCACCAATGCATTCTCCTACCGGTGCGCCTGGAACAGGATTAATACTAGCAAGATCAACCGTACCAGTGTAATCTCCCCAAAAATCCTGCCTTAACAAATCATCACTCAGTACATTAATAGCAAAACGACCATTTTCTTGTAATTCACCATAACTCGAGGTTTCACTCGTTGTCGTTTTCATGCCAACAAAAACACTTAACACACCGGCAAAAATAACTAACCCTATTACTAGTGCTACAAATACTTCAAGCAAACTAAAGCCACTTTGATATGTCAAAGTTAACTTAGGTGTTTTTACTTTTATTTCACTATTTATCATCATTTTCATATTTTATTGAAATTTAAATCATCTATATAAATAAAAATATTACTATAAAACAAATGCTTCCACTATAACTTGACGACGAGTGTTACTCGATGTATCGCAGCTATCCGCTTGCCTAGCATCTGTATATTCCGCTTTACCTCGCCAAGTAACAACAACGGTAATAGCATTGCCATTTACCGTTAAACAGCCAACACCATTTACTAACCCACCAACATTATTACCACTATTTGTTGCTCCAGCTCCCATCAGAGATTGCTCCCAACCATGAAGATCATGAGTAACCATTTGAGTAGGACTGCACAGCGCAGCAGCGGAATTACAAGTAGGCGGTGAAACAATTTTTCCTGAACCATATGGGCTATTAGCAGCGTATAAAGCCAAGGTATTACTATCATTACCGCGCATTCGTTCAACAATATCTTGTGCTAATACTGATGCTAATGAACGTTGCATGGCATCAAAACTACCTTTTTTAGCAGTGGCTTGCATAGCAACAGCGCCTAAGATACCCGTAACCATAATAAATAAGGCAATTAAAACTTCGATAAAAGTCATGCCTTTTTGTTTCATAGCGCTTTTACTTATATTGGCATTTAGACATTGAGTATTAACACGTTGAGACATTAGTTTCTCTCTTTATAAGTTGACTCTTTTTATTGCTTAAACTGCCTAATATTGTATCGACAAAATGCATAAGAGATAACTGTAACAAAACAGGTTTGAAAAGAGTGATTTTCAGTTGGGGGGATGTGAAAAAAAGTTCTTTTAGGTTTTAGGGTTACTACTTTAAATATAACTACTTTTAATATATCTACTTTTAATATATCTACTTTTAAAATAACTGTATTTAAGACTACACCATTTTTAGGCATAAAAAAAGAGAGAGCCAATTTTGCAATAGCTAAAAACTCTTGGGAAAATTCACATGTGCTAAAAATCACTCGCGTGAACAACAATAACCCATATCCTTTTTGTCTGTATAACGTCCTTAAAAATACATTCGAAATATACGCATACATATTCTTGTGCTTGCTATGCCCATTTATCCATATCCTTGGGGATAGCCATCGACTTGCCATATTGCTTTGTTTTTGTTGCTATGGCTTCTGTAGCTATAGCTTTTTCTTACTATAGCTATGGTTAATTTATAAACAACCTAAGATTAGCGCAGTTCTGCGGGTACTGCAAATACAATATTTTCTTTACGACCTGGATATTCAATAACCTCTTGACCACCAAGGTTTTTTAATGCTTCAATAACTTGTTTCACTAAAATAGCAGGAGCAGATGCACCAGCAGTAACACCAATTTTATTTACACCTTTAAGCCATGATGTTTCAATATTATCTGCCGTATCGATTAAATAAGAAGTAGTGCCTATTTTTTCAGAAACCTCTCTTAAACGGTTTGAATTAGAGCTATTTTTTGCGCCTACTACTAATAACAGATCAACTTGACTAGCAATAGCACGCACTGCATCTTGACGGTTTTGTGTTGCATAGCATATATCGTCTTTTCGCGGTCCTTCAATCATTGGAAATTTTGCTTTTAATGCATCAATAACATCAGATGTATCATCAACTGATAACGTAGTTTGACTACAATAGTATAGTTTTTCAGGGTTTTTCACTTTAAGCTTTGACACATCATTAGCAGATTCAACAAGATAAATACCTGCTGTTTCACTATCATACTGCCCCATAGTACCTTCAACTTCTGGATGACCTTCATGGCCAATCAGTACACATTCAATATTTTTTCTACTGACACGAGAAACTTCCATATGCACTTTGGTCACTAACGGGCAGGTAGCATCGAAAACTTTCAAATCACGTAATTTGGCTTCCTGACGAACTATTTTTGAAACACCATGAGCACTAAAAATTACAGTGCTATCATCAGGAACTTCATTAATTTCATCAACAAAAATCGCCCCTCGGCTTTTAAGTCCATCAACCACAAACTTGTTATGTACTACTTCATGACGCACATAAATAGGTGCACCAAATAAATCTAGAGCTCGGTCAACAATGCTAATAGCGCGGTCAACACCGGCACAAAAGCCACGGGGATTTGCTAAAATAATTTCCATAAATTTCTCAATGCCATTTTCTAGTTATAGTAACGCGTTATAATATTTCTACTAAATCAATAACAAAAGTTACTGACTGGCCCGCTAACGGGTGATTAAAATCAATAGTGACTGAGCTACCGTTTACTTCTTTGATCATACCTGGCAACTCACCACCGGGTTGTGAAAAAGTAATGATATTACCAACTTTTGCTGGCACTTCAGCTGAGAATTTATCAATATCCATATAATGAATATTGTCAGGGTTAGATTCACCAAAAGCATCAACAGCGTTAAGGGTAAACTCTTTAGTATTACCAGTAGACATACCTAGTAATTGTGCTTCGAATGCAGCAGAAATACTTTGATCACCCATGATGATTTTAGCCGGTTTATTGTTAACTTTCGTGCTATCAGCAGCAGAGCCATCACTTAATTTCATAGTGATATGTACTAAAACACTAGAGTCTGCTTGAATATTTTTATCAGTTGTCATTATTTATCTTCTATTTATCTTTATTAACGCTTTGTCGGAATAAATTCCAACCTACATTGAATCTTTAGATTCAGCCGTAAATGAATCTAAAATCATTAAGGCTGCACCAATAAAAATCATCGAATCGGCCACATTAAAAGCTGGAAAGTGATTTCCTGACCAATGAAAATCCAAAAAATCAATAACATAACCAAACAAAACTCTATCAATCAAATTTCCCATAGCGCCACTTAGCATTAACGCAAAAGCAATACTTAATATTGTTTGAGATTTCGGCGTTTTAGCGAGCCAAACAATAAACACAATACTGGCAATAGCAGCTATGGCAGTAAAAAACCAACGTTGCCAGCCATCTTGATTGGCTAAAAAGCTAAAAGCAGCACCGGGATTATGTACATAAGTGATACTAAAGATGGGCAATATGTTTAGTGATTCACCTAGGTCAAAGGAACCGGCAACCCATTGCTTAGTTACTTGATCAAGCACTAAACAAAGTAGCGTTAACCAAAGCCAACGCAAACCCGAATTATTGAACGCTGTAAAAAGCCTTTTTATAGAAGTACTAGGCATATTGTCGAACTTCACCTTCACCATCAACATTTGTAACACAACGGGTACAAAGATCTGGGTGTGCATCATCACTGCCTACATCAGTAGTTACATGCCAACATCTGTCGCATTTTTTACCTGTCGCAGCTGAAACTGATAACCATAAACCCTCAACCTCAGTTGCCTCGAAATTTTCAGGCACTTGGCTAACATCAGTAATAACTTCGACACTTGCTTTTGAAGTAATTAGTACAAAACGTAATTCTTCACCTAACTGCGTTAACTTCTGCGCTAAATCAGCGGTCGCGTATAAAGTAACTTGTGCTTCAAGCGCCTTACCTACAATTTTATCTTTGCGGGCAAGCTCTAATGCACGGTTAACTTCTGCTCGCACTAATAATAACTCGCTCCAATAGTTGTTACCTAATGCTGCATCTTCGGGCATTGTCGCTAAACCATCAAACCACACGCCCGTGAAAACAAACTCATCACGCTCACCTGTAGCTGGTGTAGGTAGTGCTTGCCAAATTTCTTGTGCAGTGAAGGATAAAATAGGCGCCATCCAAGCAGTCATTGCTTCAGCAATTAAATACATTGCCGTTTGACAAGAGCGACGCGCATTTGAATCAGCTTTAGCGGTATATTGTCTATCTTTAATAATATCTAAATAAAAGCCACCTAGCTCAGTAGTACAGAAATTCATTAGCTTATGAACCACAACATGGAATTCATATTCATTGTAAGCGGTAATAATTTCTTCTTGTAAACGTGCGGCTTTATCAACAACCCAACGGTCTAAAGCAACCATATCTTCAAATGCAACCGAGTGCTGTGCTGGCTCAAAACCATTCAAATTTGATAATAAAAACCGTGAAGTATTACGAATACGACGATATGCATCCGCTTGGCGCTTAAAAATTTCATCAGAAACCGTAATTTCTTGGGTATAGTTAACCGAGGCTGTCCATAAACGTAAAATATCCGCACCTAAATCATTGGTGATTTGTGATGGTGTTATCACGTTACCTAATGATTTAGACATTTTGTGACCGTTTGTATCAACCGTAAAACCATGCGTTAGTACTTGTTTGTATGGTGCTTTACCATTCATTGCTACCGATGAGATCATAGACGACATGAACCAACCACGATGTTGATCTGAACCTTCAAGATATAAGTCTGCGATGCCATCAAATTCTTCACGTGCATTGACCACTGAGTAATGCGTGGTACCTGAATCAAACCAAACGTCTAAGGTATCAGGTACTTTAATGTATTCTTTAGCATCATCACCAATAAGTTCGGCGGCATCTAAATCAAACCAAGCTTGAATGCCTTTTTCTTCAACACGCTTAGCAACCGTTTCAATTAACTCAATACTACGTGGGTGCAAAGCACCTGTATCTTGATGTATGAATAATGCCATTGGCACACCCCACGTACGTTGACGTGAAATACACCAATCTGGTCGACCTTCAACCATTGATTCAATACGGCGTTGACCCCATTCAGGGATCCATTGTGTTTTTTCAATTTCTTTTAATGAATCTTGACGTAAACCTTTCTTGTCCATGCTGATAAACCATTGTGGTGTTGCACGGAAAATTAATGGTGTTTTGTGACGCCAGCAATGTGGATAAGAATGTTCTATCGCATGATGATGTACCAATGTGCCATGCTCTTGCAACGTTTCAACCACACTCGCATTTGCTTTAAAAACATGCTGACCCGCAAATAATGGTGTATCTTCTAAATAAACACCATTTGCACCCACAGGGTTTGCGACTTCAAGGTTGTATATTTTACCCACCACGAAATCTTCAACACCATGGCCAGGAGCCGTATGAACACAACCTGTACCAGAGTCGGTAGTAACGTGTTCACCTAAAATCACAGGCACGGTAAAATCATAAAAGGGATGCTGTAATTGTACTAACTCTAAATCAGTACCTTTACAAAAACCTAATGCATGGTATTTTTCAAGTCCAAATCTGTCCATACAACTTGTGACTAAATCAGAAGCTAAGATTAAACGCTCTTTGCCCTGCTTTGTTTCACATTGCACTAAGGTGTATTCAACATCAGCATGGACCGAAACTGCACGGTTAGCGGGTAGTGTCCAAGGTGTGGTTGTCCAGATAACCATGCCTATTTGGCCTGTTCCCGTGTGACCTTCTGGATGAGAAAATTTATCAGCGACACTTTCATCATTAATATTAAATTTAACGTCGATCGCAGGTGAGTGTTTGTCTTTATATTCTACTTCAGCCTCAGCCAAAGAAGAGCCACAATCTGTACACCAATGCACAGGTTTGAAACCTTGGAGTAAATGACCATTCTCAGCAATTTTCCCTAAAGCGCGGATAATATTCGCTTCGGTATCAAAATCCATGGTTAAGTAAGGTTTTTTCCAATCAGCAAAAATACCCAAACGTTTGAAATCTTCACGTTGAGCATTTACTTGCTTCGCTGCATATTCACGACATTTTTCGCGAAAAGCACTGGCAGTAACTTTATGACCCGGCTTGCCAACTTTTTTCTCAACCATTAATTCAATAGGTAAACCATGGCAATCCCAACCAGGTACGTAAGGCGAATTAAAATCAGATAATGTTTTTGATTTAACAATAATATCTTTCAATATTTTATTTACTGCATGACCAAGATGGATACTTCCATTGGCGTATGGAGGACCATCATGCAAAATGAATGATTTTTTACCTTTTTTCGCTGCACGAATTTTTCCGTACAAATCTTTAGCAGCCCACTCTTTGAGCATGTTAGGTTCACGGTTTGCCATATTACCCTTCATCGCAAAAGACGTTGCAGGCAAGTTTAAGGTTTGTTTGTAATCACTCATTTAAATCGTTATCCGGTTATTTAAATTTTCTAAATTGTTAGGCAGAAGCCTAACCTATATTATTTATTCTTTAAGACTTGTTTCGCTTGTTCGCTATCACACTTAATTTGCGCAGTTAACGCCGCTAAGTTATCAAACTTCATCACTTGACGCAGTTTTTTTATAATGATTACTTCAATGCATTGACCATAAATGTCATCACTGAAATTAAAAATATGCACTTCTAATTGCTGCCTAACACCATTAACAGTAGGCCGGGCACCAATATTAGCTACGCCATTGAAAATGCCATCAATTGTTTTCACCTTTACCGCAAAAACGCCATTTAAAGGGGATTTTTGCCTTTTCAATAGAACATTAGCGGTTGGAAAACCTAATTGCCGGCCACGTTTATCACCGTGGAATACCTTACCGATAATTGAATAAGGTCTGCCAAGCATGTTTTCAACATCGTTTAGGTTGTCTTGTTCTAACGCTTGCCTAATTGCCGTACTGCTAACGCGGCAATTTGCCATTTTACAACTGGCGGTGTCGGTAACCTCAAAGCCAAAAGCTTTTCCAGCCTGAGACAACATGCTAAAATCACCAACACGATTTTTACCAAAATGAAAATCATCACCAACTATTAAATGCTTAATACCTAACTTTTCAACCAATAAATGTTTAATAAATTGCTCTGCGCTCTGGCTAGCAAATTTACGATTGAAATTAACACAAATAAGGCGCTGCACACCTAATTCAGCCAACAAAGCATATTTATCACGTAAACGACACAATCTTGCTGGCGCTTTATCTGGCGCAAAAAGCTCTTGTGGTTGTGGTTCAAATACCAACACAGCAGCAACACAGTTAAGCGCTTTTGCTTTCGCTACCAATGCAGAAATAACCCGTTGATGGCCTTTATGAACACCATCGAAATTACCTATGGTTAACACACAGCCATGATCACCCATCTGAATATTATGTATACCGCGAACTAACTGCATTACTATTTAAATTGCCTTTTAACGACCAAAACTTGAACAGCTATTCTTAACACATCAATAGAGGTCAACACACGCAACAATTGATCACCAATCTGAATATTATGTATACCGCGAACTAACTGCATTACTATTTAAATTGCCTTTTAACGACCAAAACTTGAACAGCTACTATTAACACATCAATAAAGGTCAACACACCCAACAATTGATCCTTAGGCTGAATAATACCTCTACCGCGAACTAACTGGCTAATTCTATTAAGCGAAAAAACCTTTATATTGATTGTTTATAAAAATAAATCGCCGAATTATATATTAACGAGCAATAATAATCAGTACTTCAGACGTTTTTTTTCTAGCTTTTTACTTTAAAGTCATTAAGACGAACACCTAATAAAAAGATCACTAAAAAGTAACTCAAACAGCCTACACCAATACAAAGAACTAACTGAGATATTTGTTCAACAAAACTCATTAAAAGCCACACATCAAAATCATACGACAATTGATAAACAACTAATGCCATAACACTTGCAGCCAATATTAATTTACTAATAAATATTTTAGTGCTTTTTGATAAGTGATAAATTCCAGCTTGTTTTAAACCTCGATATAACAGCCAAGCATTCAAAGTTGCTGACATTGTCGTAGCAATTGCCAAACCAACATAACCAAAAAATGGCGCTAACATTAAATTAAAGGCCATATTAGCCACCATCGATTTTATGCCTATTTTTACCGGCGTTTTGGTATCTTGTCTCGCGTAATACCCTGGTGCTAGTACTTTAATAAACATAAAACTTAATAAACCAGAAAGATAAGCAAACAACGCCATTGATACTTGTAACACATCTGTTTGGCTAAATTCACCACGCATAAAAAGCACCATGATAATGGGTTGTGCTAATATCATTAGCCCTGCCAATGCTGGCCAGCCAAACAAGCTAATAACCCGAATCCCCCAATCCAACGTTGCGGCAAACTGTTTGGGATCATTCTTACTGTGCAATTTTGACAAACTTGGCAATATAACCGTCGCAATACCAATACCAAATAGCCCTAATGGAAATTCTAATAATCGGTCTGCATAATAAAGCCAACTGATAGAGCCAGTAATCAAAAAGCTCGCGATTAAAGTATCAAGCAATAAATTAATTTGCGTCACTGAAACACCAAATAGCGCAGGAATAATCAGCTTCCGAATTTTAATAACACCATCACTATGCCAAGACCAACAAGGCTTTACGAGAACATTCGCTTTATACAAAAAGGGAATTTGAAAAAGAAACTGAATTAAACCACCAAAAAAAACTCCCCAAGCCAATGCATAGGCTGGGCTTTGAGTATATTGCGCGCCATATATTGCCATCAAAATAATCACAATATTGAGCAGTACTGGGGTAAACGCTGCAACAGCAAATCGCCCCATAGTATTGAGTACAGCACCGGCAAGAGCGGTAAAACTAATAAACCATAGATAAGGAAAAGTGATTTTCAATAAACTTGCTGCTAATTCAAATTTTTCACCGCCTACACTATCTGGACCGTTATTGAACCAATCTACAAACCACCCTCCCCCAAATAAAATGACAAATAAGGGTGATGCCAACATACCAAATAGGGTAACTAACGTAATAATAACGCCCAAAGTTCCTGAGACTTGTGCGATTAATCGCCGTGTTTCGTCAAGAGAAACAGCAATATTAGTTTGCTCAATACCTTCACTTTTTTGATCACTCTTGTCTGTCTTTTTTTCATCACGAGTATGATATTCACTTAATACGGGTACGAAAGCTTGTGCAAAAGCGCCCTCTGCAAAAAGACGTCTAAAAAAATTAGGAATTTTATTGGCAAACAAAAACACATCAGCCATCACGCCTGCACCCATCACATTGGCAATAACCACATCGCGCACTAAGCCCAAGACACGAGAAAGCAAGGTCATCGCACTAACAATCAGTCCTGATTTAATTAACTTTTTACTCAAAAATAAAACCCTTATGATGCCTAACGCGAATAAATTTACGCAGTCTATCCTGTTCATTATATTAAAACGATTACTCGCTACAAAAAACAGTTCAAAAATAATTTCTATTATGTGATGATCTTACCTATTTAAACAATGTATACTTGTATTGTTCACAACATACTTGGTTAACTATTTAGTTAGTAGCACTTAGTAAAACCAACGATATTCTTTTTAATTGCTTCCCCGATATTTTTTATTTAGCCTTTTATTGGGTAAGCAATTAAAACATTTGACAATCAGCTAAAAAACAGGCATATTTCGTCGCCTTAAATTTAAGCTTATATATTACAAACTTTAGGAGTCACCTTGGCTAACTCAAAGCAAGCTAAGAAGCGCGCAGTACAATCTGAAAAGCGCCGTCAAAACAATGCAAGTCGTCGCTCAATGATGCGTACTTTGCTTAAAAAAGTAATCACAGCAATTGAAGCTGGTGATAAAGAAGTAGCAACTAAAGAATTAGCTGCTGCAACACCAATTCTAGATCGTTACGCAAGTAAAGGTCTTATTCATAAAAATAAAGCTGCTCGTAGTAAGAGCCGTTTAAATGCTGCAGTTAAAGCCTTATAAGATTCTATCTTATAAGTAAATGCACATTGTTTTTATGAAAAATTGTTACTTATTAAGTAACTGCAAAAAACCGACTATTGTCGGTTTTTTTATATCTAAAATTCGAAATACTTTACACTTTCTTTGCACTTTTATTACTCCTTGCTATTGCACTTTTAGGCAATTTTTTTTAGTCTCTTTACCAGAAAAAAGCCGAATAACCATTGAGAACTAAAATGACTTTTCTAAAAACAAATAAATTCAAAAGCAAACACACAAAAATTGTAGCCGTAGTGCTAGCAGCGTTAACAACACTAACCGCTTGTAATAACGAATCAGCCTCAACACTTGCTACAAAAGATGTTTCGGCTAAAAACCAACAAACTTCTCCTCAATTAATTCCTGAGTTTAAAAATCGTTTAGACATCTATAAAGAAGTGACGCTTTCTGCTGATTTAAGTCACTTATCTGCAAATCAAAAACAAATGTTAGCGCTATTAATTGATGCCTCTAAAATTATGGATGATCTTTTTTGGCAACAAGCTTTCTCTCAAGATAAAAAAACATTTTTAGCTTCAATTAAAGATGAAAAAGTGCGTCGTTTCGCTGAAATCAATTACGGGCCTTGGGATAGGCTAGACGGGGATAAAGTTTTTTTGACACAAAGCGATATTAAAGCACATGGCGCAGAATTCTACCCCAAAGATATGACTAAAGCAGAATTTGAACAAATCACTTTAGCAGAAAAGGATGGATTATATTCAATCATTAGCCGTGATGACGAAGGACACCTTGTAACAATAGCTTATTCTGAAATGTACAGTGATGAAATTACTCGTGCGGCAGCTATTCTAGAAAAAGCCGCGACTTTCGCTGATGATAAAGAATTTTCTAATTACTTAAACATGCGAGCGAATGCACTACGTACCGATAAATATCAAGCATCAGACTTTGCTTGGATGGACATGAAGAACAATCCTATTGATGTGGTTATTGGTCCAATAGAAAATTATGAAGATCAATTATACGGTTATCGAGCCGCTTTCGAAGCCTATGTATTAATTAAAGATTTATCGTGGAGCGCAAAGTTAGCTAAGTACGCACAATACTTACCAGAACTACAAAAAGAGCTACCTGTACCGAAAAAATATAAAGCCGAAGTGCCCGGCTCAGATGCTGATTTAAATGCTTACGATGTAATTTATTATGGCGGTCATTCAAATGCGGGCAGTAAAACCATTGCTATCAACTTGCCTAATGACGAACAAGTACAGTTAGAAAAAGGTACTCGTCGCTTACAGCTTAAAAATGCGATGCGTGCCAAGTTTGACACCATCATGCTACCCATTGCTGATACCTTAATAGTGCCTGAACAACGCAAAAACGTTACTTTTACCGGTTTCTTCGCTAACACTATGTTTCATGAAGTTGCGCATGGTTTAGGCATCAAAAATACGCTTAACGATAAAGGCACGGTACGCCAATCA
>TARA_R110001583_G_scaffold122337_1_pt1 | contig 17774 bp, 17 predicted proteins | sample TARA_R110001583 | Tara Oceans TARA_R110001583 (sample SAMEA4398432) | marine metagenome | biome: Polar Biome; feature: [MES] marine water layer (ENVO:01000295) within the mesopelagic zone...; material: water (ENVO:00002006), including particulate matter (ENVO:01000060) such... | reverse complement strand
CGCCTTTTTTTTGAAACCTTCAACTTAAGTGTTGAAGGTTTTTTTTGCTTTATAGTTAAGTTATATAGAAGTTAAAATTTAAATAAATTCAAGTAAAGATGTACTTAAAGTTTAATTCAACATTAGGAACTGTTGTAGGTTGAAAGAAAGAGATAAAACTATTAAAATTAGTGAATTTAACATACCCATATCCTACTGAAATATCAAGTCCAAATGTATTGTTATATTAACTAATTCCTATGAGGATTGAAATCTTATAGTTGTGCTATGACCAGTTTTAGAAATTAAATTTAAAATGTATTTTTATTTCTATAATCCAGTTCCTAAGTTTGTAGTAAGTCAAAGACTTTAATTGTCAGATTTGTATATTCAATACTAAAGACGAACTCAGCATATATACTATTTTCATTTTTTGAACAAGCTGTATTAGGCTCTATAAAAAGAATGTACCCAGATCATTCCTTTTGAAAAAAATAAATGTGACGTAAAACTTGGTTCAGATTGATTATATAAGATTTCCCCATAAAATATATATCTACACGTTTGTAAGTGCCTTGAAATTTAGGATTCTTAATATAAGACTCTTTTAATCTTAACCTTTTACTCCCTGTAATTCGTTGCATTATTTAATAATTATGTATTGTAGTCTTGTCTTTAAACGAGATCTATTTTGGATCATTACTTGATGGAACAAAATAAAAAATAAGAGGTTAATAGATAACTTGATTGTTGTTTAAAGTATTGGAGCTGTATATTTTTACGATAGTTGGTTTTCTGTGGATTTTGTAACTATTTATTAATAAATATAATACGTGTTAATTATCAACTTTTTAAAGTGTTGCATAAATTTATCTATAAATTAAAAAAAATGTATATTTAATAATTATTAACTTAAATGTGCACTATGAAACAACAAAATTTTAAATCCCATAGACAATGGGTTTTAGGTTATCATTTTATTACTTTTTTAGCAATTTTGGCTTTAATAGTTGGTTCTATTAGAAATCTCTTTTATTATTCAGAGGAGAATATGTATGCTGGTTCTTTAATTGTTCTTATATCTTTCATTTTATTATTTATTTTTTATTTTGTTAGATCTTTTGCTTTAAGGGCGCAAGATAGGGCGATTAAAGCTGAAGAAAATTTTAGACATTATTTGCTTACTGGGAAGCCAATAAGTAATGGTTTAACTATGAGACAAATTATTGGTTTACGATTTGCTTCTGACAAAGAATTTACGGCTTTAGCTGAAAAAGCCGAAAAAGAAAACCTTTCAGAAGATGCTATTAAAAAATCAATTATTGATTGGAAACCTGATATGTATCGAGTATAAAAATATTTTTATAACCAAAGAGCCTCATATATTTATGAGGCTCTTTTTTTATACTAGTGAATGATAATTTAAGCGATTTTATAAAACTTAAAGATATTTTATTTTCGGGAATATTGTAATTCTTTATAAGCACGTATCTTTAATGTTATAGCAGCAAAGCTAAAATAGATCAATGTTAAAACCCACAAGTGAACCCATTCTTGATAAACTTCAGAAAAATTAGCCTGCATCTGAGTTAGTTTTACAAATCCTTTTATTCCAGGTGTTGATGGAAGAATGTATGAAAGTATTTGATAAAATGCTGAAAAACCTTCTTTTGGGAAAGAAAGGCCACTTAGCATAAGTGAAGGGATAGAAATTAACACTAAAAAGATAATTGATTCTTCTCTCTTTTTAAATAATGAGCTTATCGCGATTCCTAAGAACACAACAGAGAACAAGTAAGGAATTAAAAATGATAAAACATAAAAAAGGTTTGATCTTATTGGTATTGAAAATATGGTATAAATAACACCAATTTGTATAGGCAATATTAAAGCAAATATTGTTGAATATAAGCAGGCTTTTGCCAATAATACTGGAATAGTTCCACCAAAATGAAGTAATCTCGGGAAATTTGCTCTTATGGATTTAATTTCTTGTCTAGATCCATTTAAAATCCCAATTCCCATTAATAATACTAATTGAATTATTAAAGCTGTTAGCATAGGAATCATATAAGTTGCATATCCAGATGATGTGTTAAATAGACTTATTGAATTTCCTTTAATAGGTGTGTAATTTTGGGTAGCTTTAGTTATTGAAACACCTTTAGCTAACTCTTTTTTAATTGCAATTCCTGCATTAAAATAGCCTGTAGTTATAGTTACATCTCCTAAAACTTTTTTATAAAACACCATATTTGAAGCATCAGCATAAGTTGAGATGGATGTTTGTTTACCACTTCTTAGATTTTTTTCAAAATCTTTAGGTATGATAACAACTCCTTGAACTTTTTTTGAATAATATGCTCGTTTTGCTTCTTGAACATCTCTATATTGAGTGATGGCTTTAATTCCGTCGGAAGCATCGAGCATTGCTATATAATCTCTGCTAGTTTTGGTAGCATCCTGATTAACGATTGCAACAGGAACCTCTTTTACAACTTCGTTTGAATACACATACGTATAAACAAACAGTAAAATTATTGTTATAGATAAAAAGGTGCCAACAACTGCTTTATCCGATTTTATGGCATTCCATTCTGTTGAAATAGTATTCCAAAATGAAATTTTTGATCGGTAATATGTATTAAATAATTTTTTCATTTTTTAAATATGATGAAGAAATTCTCCTTTTAGAAATAATTTTTTCAATTTAAACCAACCAAATAAAAGTGGAAATATGCTTAAGATTAGTAGAGCACCAATAGAATACAGCGAATAGTAAACGGGGAAACCTCTTTGAGTTTGATCTAATAGTACATCAAAATAGTGGGTAAAAGGGAAAATTTGACTCAGCCATTGCATGGCTATTGGCATTCCAAAAATAGGGAATGTGATTCCCGAAAAAGATAAGCTTACGGCCGCAAAACCAGAGCCTATTGTTAAAGCTTCTCGTAAACTGCTGCTTATTGTAATAAAAAAGATAGCAAATGATTGGTTTGCAATAATGAGAAGAATTAGTGCCATTAGAACGATAAACTTATTTCCATATAATGGGAAATCTTGTAATATAAACATGCTAAAATACATGACCAGCCCAACAAATATAAACCATAAGGTATAGGGCAAAATTTTGCCTGCTAATATTGCAAGTATATTACCGTTACTAATTCTAGATAATTGTTTCCCTTTATTGTATTTAAATTCTGACCCAAAACAATAGATGGTAGTTAATATTACGAATAACTGGAAAAACATCGTTAAAAACCCAGAATTCAAATAATATGAATAGTTTGTATATGGGTTTGACAAAACATGATTGCTTGCAGTTATTGGTTGAAAATTAGCTTTTGCTTGTTGAACTGAAACTCCTTGTTTTAACTGTTTTTGAATATTTATACCTGCAGATAATGTTCCTACAACGCGTTTAAACGCTTTATTTTCTAAACCTCCAGGTAAAAGTAAACTACCGTTGTATTGATTTAATACGGCGGTTTGCTTTCCTTGTCTTATATCACTACTAAAGTTTTTTGGAATGATAACTAAACCATAAACATTTCCAAGTTTAATCAGGTGTTCACCATCTATTTTTGAAGTAGGTGTGAAGCTTACTTTTAATTCAGGAGTAGCATCTAATTGGCTGATGAGATTTCTAGAAATAGATGACTGATCTAAATCAACTACAGCTATTGGTAAGTCACGAGCTACACCTTCACTAAGTAATGTATTAAAAAACAATATTGAAACAAAAGGTAAAACTACTGCAAAAACGAACATAGTTCTATTACTAAATAACATCCTTATTTCACGTTTCGCTATTTTCCAAAAAACTTTCATTTTAGTTGTCAAATTGTGAATAATCAATTAGTAAACTCATTCCTGGGCGTAGTTGATTATCGTCATTAATAGGCTGTGCTTTAATTTCAAAAGTGCGAATATCAAATTCTCCAGTTGCTTTTGTTGCGTTCCAAGTAGCATAATCTCCCAAAGCAGCTACATAATAAATTTTAAACCTTATTTCTTGATTTTTCAGAGCAGGAATAGTAGCTGTAAATTCTGAATCTTTTTTGAAATTATAAAGCATGGTTTCTTTTACATTTATGATGGCATATGAATTTGATAAATCAACCAAGTGTACTACAGGATATCCTGCAGGTATTAATTCTCCTTCTTCTGGTAAAAAATTTAATACTTCAGCATTTAATGGAGCAATTATATTTTTCTCATTTTTATAACTTTCCAATTCTGTTAAAACTCCTTCTGCTTTTTGAACTAAAGCATTTGCCGCTTGAATATCTTCTTTCCGGGCACCTTTTAAAGCCATTTGATATTGGCTTTTTGCCGCTTCTTGATCTTTTAATGATGCTTCTGTTTTTGCAAAAACTTCATCTCTTTGTTGTTCTGAAACTACACCATCTTTGTATAAGTTTTGAATACGTTCGTATGTTTTACTCATTACATTGGCTGCAGCTGTAGCTTTTCCATAAATACTTTTTGCAGCACTTATTTCTTCAATTCTTGCACCATTGATTGCTTTATCTTTTTGAGAATCTGCAGCATCTTTCGCAGCCAAAGCTTGTTTTTCTTTAGCATCAATTTCAGGGCTTTCTAGAGTGGCAAGTAATTGCCCTTTTTGTACACTTGCGCCTTCTTTTACTTCCAACGTTTTAAGACGCGTAGGGATTTTTGCGGAAAGATAAATTTCTTTAGCTTCAATTCTTCCTTGTAAAACTACAGATTTTGGTTTGGTTAAAAACCAAATTCCAGTTAGTACTAAAATTGCAATTACGACTATGCTAATAACGGATTTTATATAATTTGAATTTTTCATTTTAAAATTAATTTTGATTCAAGAAAGTTTTTGTTTGGCCTAAATGCACCATTAACTCTCCATAAGTAATGTTGTATTGGTACAATGCCTTTAATTTATATAATTTTATTTCTGTAAGTTTTAAAGTAGCATCAATAACTTCTAAAGAAGTTCCTGTACCTTCTTCAAAAGCACGTGTGCGCATGTATTTTAGTTTTTCGGCAAAAATTTCATCCGCATTTAAACTTTCATATTGCTCTTGCTGTTTTTGAATGTTGCTATATAATTTTTCAGTATAGGTAAGTATATTTAAACGCGCTTGTTTTTCAATTTCTTCAACTTGAGAAATTTTATATTTTGAAGCCTTTATTTTATGCTCTCTTTGAAATCCGTCAAAAAGTTCCCATTTCAATCCAACGCCTGCAAACCATTTAGTGTCTATTAAAGGTAAGTTATCTTTCCAAAGTAACTGCATTCCCATAAGTGCTACTTTTGGATAATACTCACTATTTTCAACCTTCAGTCCAACTTGTGCTAATTCATAATTTTGTGCTATTTGATTAAGTTGTTTGTTTTTATTCAACATTTCTTGCTGAATTTCTACTAACGGAGGTAGAATAATTGGAGTACTGAATTTTGTTGAAATAGAATCAAAATATACACCTCCTACTAAATTTTGAACGGCTGTATTAGCCAAAGAAACATCCTTTTGAGCGGCTAATAATTCTCGTTTTGCATTGGATAATGCTACTTTAGCATTTAATGTTTCAACCTCTGGAATCATTCCATTGTTAAATAACTTCTCAGCGTGATTGTTATGAAGCTGTATTGTTTTGTAAACTTCATTGCGTAAAGTTTCAGCTTCTTTTGCCAATTTAAGTTTAAAATAGTAATCAATGAGATTTATAGTAAACGTATCTTCTTTTAAGTGATGAAGGTTTTCTGAAATATCTGATTTAATTTTTGCGGCTTCGTTCGCGGCATTTATTTTACCTCCAGCAAAAATTGGCCAATTAATATTTGCTGCGGCAAAACCAAAATTTTGTTCTTGTATGGTATATTGCCAATCACCCAATACAGCAGCCGGATTTTGAATTTGTAATAATCCTCCAACTAAATCTCTTTGAGAATTTAAATCTGCAGTAATATCCTGATCCAAATGTAGATAACTACCTGAAACATTTACTGAAGGGTAATACAATCCTTTCATTACTTTCGCTTCTTCTTTTACGGCTTGCACTTCAAAGTGAGAAGCCTTTAAATCTCCATTTGAAGTTACCATTAATTGATGTGCTTGTTTTAAAGAAAGTTCTTGAGCGTTGGTGGAAAGGATTACAAAAAAAAGCAGGTTAGTTATTCCCTTTACTGTTGGTTTTAAAACCAATTTAAAATATTTATACATTATTAATTATACTTTTTTTAAAATATTCAAAATGTTATTGACCAAATAATCAACTTCATTAATAATAGTTTCTTCAATTCCAAATAAATTTGTTCTTTTGAAGTATATAAAATCCACTGGATATACCAAAACGTGGTAGTATATTTGAAGCAAACCTACATTAGCAGCTATTTCTTCGGATCCCCTCCCTATTTCCTTTATTCTTTCCATTAAAGAGATACTTTTTTCTTTAAGCTCGCCAGTTAAATTAAAATTGTCATTATGAAGTAATTGGTAGAAAAATTTTGATGCTTCTGGTTCATTTAAAGCAAATACAACTCTATTCTGTATAAAAGCTCGTAAAATAGGAGCTATACTTGTTGTATTTAAACCTGTTAAAAATTCTAATTCTTTATTTAAAGAAGCCACTTTTTCATAATACAATTCATCAATTAAAGCTTGTTTTCCACTATATAAACGGTATAAGTAACCACCACTAACATTAGCGTTTTTGGCAATCATTGCAATTGTTGCTCCTTCAATTCCACAATCAACAATAGTTTTCATGGTTGCGGCTTTAATCCTAGCTAGTTTATCTTCATCTAATTTTCGTGCCATAATATCATATTTGAATTATGTTGCAAATATATGAATAAACATTCATTCATTAATTATTATTTGATTTTTTTATTTACAATGAATATTCTTCTTAATTTTGAGGAAATTTAAAAGAGATGTATGCAATTTTAGATTGTAATAGTTTTTATGCGTCTTGTGAACGTGTGTTTAGACCTAATTTAATAGGAAAACCAATAGTGGTTTTGTCTAATAATGATGGTTGTGTAATTGCAAGAAGTGAAGAAGCAAAGCCTTTTATACCAATGGGAGCTGAAGCGTTTAAATACGAAAAAGTTTTTAAGGAAAATAAGATTCATGTTTTTTCATCTAACTATTCATTGTATGGAGACTTAAGCACTCGGGTTATGAGTATTTTATCCAAATTTTCTCCAGATATTGAAGTGTATTCTATTGATGAAGCATTTTTTAAATTAGATGGAATAAAAAGAGAAGAATTAGAAAGCTATGTTTTAAACATAAAAATAATTATTGAAAAATGGGTAGGAATACCTGTAAGTATTGGTGTTGCACCAACAAAATCATTATCAAAAGTTGCCAATAAAATTGCCAAAAAATATACTATTGAAACAAAAGGAGTTTATATTATTTCAACAGAAGAACAACGAGTTAAAGCTTTAAAATGGACAAAAGTTGAGAATGTTTGGGGAATTGGAAGACGTATTTCAAAGCAGTTGAAATTTCAAAATATCCATACAGCGTATGAATTTACATTATTGTCTGATGAATTTGTTAGAAATAAGTTTTCAGTAGTTGGTTTACGTTTAAAAAAAGATTTATCAGGAATTCCAACAATTGGGTTTGAGGAAGTAAAAGACAAAAAAAATATTGCAACAACCAGAACTTTTGAATGTGCATTAAAAGAATACGAACCTATTAAAGAGCGTATCGCTACCTTTGCAAATTCCTGTGCAGAGAAACTTCGGAAACAGCATTCAGAATGTAATTATTTATATGTTTTTTTAAAAACAAGTAGCTATGCCAATGTAAAACGAAATGTAGGTGTTGTAGTTCATTTACCATATGTAACAAATTCAAGTATTACCATTTGTAACTATGCTATTAAAGGAATAAAGCAACTTTTTAAAAAAGGCTATAATTATAAAAAAGCAGGTGTAATTGTAATGGGAATTAAACCTGAAAAACTGCATCAGTTTTCGTTGTTTGAAGATGATAAACCAAAACATAAATCTATTATGAAAGTGATAGATTTAATGAATTTAAAATACAATGCTCCAAAAATCAAAATTGCGAATCAGGATTTAGACAAAACTTGGAAAATGAAACAAGAACATTTATCACCAAAATATACAACAGCAATTAATGATATAATTGAAATAAAATGCGATTAAAAAAAGTTATAGACACAAAAAACCTAACAATATACAGTCCTGAAAAAACACAATTAAAAGAACGACCAATTGTGAATGAGGATATTTCTGCCGGTTTTCCATCACCTGCGGAAGATTTTAAAGAAATACGTATAAGCTTAGATAAAGAATTAATTAAAAATGAAGAGGCCACTTTTTATGCTCGTGTAAGAGGAAATTCTATGATTGATGCCAATATAGAGGATGGAGATTTATTAGTTATTGATAGAAGTATAGAAACTAGAAATGGGAAAATTGCCGTTTGTATGATTGATGGTGAATTCACCATAAAAAGATTGAAAGTAGAAAAAAACTGTATGTATTTAATGCCTGAAAACAAAAATTACAAACCTATTAAAGTTACTGAAGAAAACGAATTGATTGTATGGGGAATAGTAACGTATGTGATAAAAAAGGTATAAAAAAGAGACTGTCTAAAAAGTGAAATTTTCGTCAACCTGAACTTGATTCAGGTTCTCATAAAGATTTAGTATCATTGTGATGAGATTCTGAAATAAATCCAGAATGACGAGTTTTAAAACTTTTTAGACAGTCTCTTTAAAATGTTTTAATCTTTCAGTATAGTTCTTGAAATTACTATTTTTTGAATTTCAGAAGTGCCCTCATAAATTTGCGTAATTTTTGCATCACGCATTAAGCGTTCTACGTGGTATTCTTTAACAAAACCATAACCACCGTGAATTTGAACAGCCTCCACAGTAACTCCCATTGCCATTTCAGCAGCATATAATTTAGCCATTGCACCACTTAAATCGTAATTTTTATGCTGGTCTTTATCCCAAGCAGCTTTCATACATAAATGGCGAGCAGCTTCAATTTGAGTTGCCATATCTGCTAATTTAAAAGCAATAGCCTGATGTTTGCTTATTTCTTTTCCAAAAGATTTACGCTCTTTAGAATATTGCAAGGCCAATTCATAAGCGCCTGATGCAATTCCTAAGGCTTGTGAAGCAATTCCTATTCTTCCACCTGCTAATGTTTTCATAGCAAATTTAAAACCAAAACCATCTTCACCAATTCTATTTTCTTTAGGAACTTTAACATCTGTAAACATTAAAGAATGTGTATCAGAACCACGAATTCCTAATTTATTTTCTTTATTTCCAACAGCAAAGCCTTCTGTTCCTTTTTCAATAATTAAGGCGTTGATTCCTTTATGTCCTTTTTCAACATTAGTTTGAGCAATTACAATATAAACACTTGCTGTTCCGCCATTTGTAATCCAGTTTTTTGTTCCGTTAACTAAATAATGGTCACCTTTGTCAATTGCTGTTGTACGTTGCGAAGTTGCATCAGAACCAGCTTCAGGTTCACTTAAACAAAATGCACCAATAATTTCACCAGTTGCAAGTGGCACTAAATATTTTTGTTTTTGCTCTTCAGTACCGTAGGTTTCAAGTCCCCAACAAACTAAGGAGTTGTTTACGGACATTACAACTGAAGCAGATGCATCAATTTTTGAAATTTCTTCCATTGCTAACACATATGAAACAGTGTCTAAACCACTACCTCCGTATTGAGGGTCAACCATCATGCCTAAAAAACCAAGTTCACCCATTTTTTTGATTTGTTCAGTAGGAAATTGTTGTTTTTCATCACGTTCAATAACTCCAGGTAAAAGCTCAGTTTGAGCAAAATCACGAGCAGCATCGCGTATCATTATTTGTTCTTCAGTTAAGTTAAAATCCATAATTTGTAATAGTTTTATGAAATAGGTTAATTATTAACAAATATATATCTTTTTTTAATATTTTTTTGCTAAATATGTAAATTATTAGAAGATGTTTTTGTTAAAAAAATCTAAATTTTTTAAGAAAATTAGTGGCAGGTAGTTGATTGTAAATTTTATATAAATATCTAGTGAAATCTTTGTCTAAAGAGCCCAAGATTTTATTATATTTGGTAAATTTTTAATTTGTAATTATAAATAATAAAATTATGACACAAATGTAACCTCCTTTGGGAGGAAATTTTTTGAAAAGACAAAGCGATAAATTTGTTAAAAGTAGTCATCAAATCTAATTTATAATTATAAAATAATAGGAATGAAAGAATTATTAAATATATACGAAAATAAACAACCTGAAATTGTATTTCATTGGAATGATCAAGAAACTGAGGCTGAAGGTTGGACAGTTATAAACTCCCTAAGAGGTGGTGCTGCTGGAGGTGGTACTAGAATGCGTAAAGGGTTGGATATGAATGAGGTACTTTCATTAGCTAAAACAATGGAAGTGAAATTTACAGTTTCAGGACCTGCTATTGGAGGTGCAAAATCTGGAATTAATTTTGACCCTAATGATCCAAGAAAAGATGAAGTTTTAAAACGTTGGTACAAAGCGGTTACGCCATTATTAAAACATTATTATGGAACAGGCGGAGATTTAAATGTTGATGAAATACATGACGTTATACCAATGACTGAAGAATGTGGTGTTTGGCATCCTCAGGAAGGCGTTTTTAATGGGCATTTTAAACCAACAGTGGCTGAAAAAATTAACAGAATTGGTCAGCTACGCCACGGTGTTATAAAAGTAATTGAAAACAAGCTGTATTCACCCGATTTATCTAAGAAATATACCGTTGCAGATATGCTAACAGGTTACGGAGTAGCAGAAGCAGTTAAACATTATTATAATATTTACGGAGGTACAATTGAAGGAAAAAGAGCAATTGTTCAGGGATTTGGTAATGTTGGTTCTGCTGCAGCCTATTATCTAACTCAATTAGGAGCCAAAGTTGTTGGTATTATTGATAGAGATGGAGGTTTAATAAATGAAACTGGTTTTTCAATGAAAGAAATAACCGAATTATTTATTCAAAAAGATGGAAATCAATTAAAAGCAGATAACGTTATTCCATTCGATGAAATAAACAAGAAAATTTGGTCATTACCAGCTGAAATATTTGTTCCAGCTGCTGCCTCTAGATTGGTAACTAAAGATCAAATTAGTCAATTAATTAACGCTAATTTAGAAGTAATTTCCCCTGGTGCAAATGTACCTTTTGCAGATAAAGAAATATTTTTTGGAGCAATAATGGAGTATACAGATCATAAAACAAGTTTACTTCCTGATTTTATTTCTAATTGTGGAATTGCCCGTGTATTTGCTTATTTAATGGAATCAAAAATTGAGCTTCCAATGAAAGATCAAGCTATATTTGAAGATACTTCAAATACTATTAAAAAAGCACTTCAAGATACATTTGAAAAAAATAGTAGTAAACAAAATATATGTAAAACTGCGTTTGAAATAGCGCTTAAACAATTAATTTAATTTTTAATATGGAATCACTCATTATTTTAATATTCATAGTAGGATATTTAGCAATTGCTTTAGAGCACAATTTGAAACTAGATAAATTAATTCCGGCATTAGCCATGATGGCCATTCTTTGGGCATTGGTAGCATTTGGAATTGAAACTTTTCCTAATTGGTTTGATTCCGGAGCACATAAATTAGTTGATGGTTTTTCAAGTTTTGGAATTGAAGAAAGACGTCATTTACTTGAAGAGACATTGCTACATCATTTAGGTAAAACAGCTGAAATTTTATTTTTCTTATTAGGTGCTATGACCATTGTTGAAATTATTGATTATTTTGATGGGTTTGCAACATTTAAAAATTATATAAAAACAAAAAACAAGAAAAAATTATTATGGATTTTTGCGTTTTTGGCATTTATACTTTCAGCTATTATTGATAATTTAACAGCAACAATAGTTTTAATTACAATTCTTCAAAAAATTATAAACGATAAAAATACGCGTTTATGGTTTGCAGGTTTAATAATTATTGCCGCAAATGCAGGTGGTGCTTGGTCTCCAATTGGAGATGTAACTACTACAATGTTATGGATTGGTAAAAAAGTAACAACGCTTAAATTAATTGAATATTTAATTATTCCATCATTGTTATGTATGGCAGTACCTACATTTATTGCTTCATTTATGAAGCCATTTAGAGGGAATATTGAAAATATAGTTGTTGAAAATGAAAGTGAAGGTAGTAAATATGGACCTGTAATGCTGTACTTAGGTTTAGGAGCAATTATGTTTGTGCCAATATTTAAAACCATAACTCATTTACCACCTTATGTAGGTATGATGCTTTCATTATCTTTCGTTGGGATTTTTGCTGAAATTTATAGTCGTTCTCAATTTAGCATTTCAAATGTATTAGAAGATGACGCTAATGATTCTACAGGTTTTCATAGCCCAGTTCATAAATCATTATCAAGAATAGAAATGCCAAGTGTATTATTTTTCTTTGGAATTTTAATGGCTGTTGCAGCTTTAGAATCGTTAGGAATGTTATTTCTTGGTGCTGAATCATTAAAAACAATTATTCCAAATACAGATATTGTTGTGATGCTTTTAGGAGTTGGGTCGGCAGTAGTAGATAATGTACCATTAGTTGCGGCTAGTATGGGAATGTTTCAAGAGCCTGTTGATAGTCCTTTATGGCATTTTGTTGCTTTTGCAGCGGGTACTGGAGGAAGTATGTTAATTATTGGTTCTGCAGCAGGTGTTGTTGCAATGGGAATGGAAAAAATTGATTTTTTCTGGTACTTCAAAAAAATAGCTTGGTTAGCAGCCGTTGGTTTTATTGTTGGCTCATTAGCCTTTATAGGTATGAGAGCCATTTTATAAAAAATTATAACCCGAGATTAATCTCGGGTTTTTTTTATAAAAAAAACACCAAACAATTTTCACAGCGTAATTTCGTTAAATTGAAATAAGAATTATAAAATAATATCAATGTTTTTGACAATGCAACAAGGAACAACAGAAATATTAGAGGAAGCACTTTCAGAAGAGAAGACACTTTCCATTTATAAGTTAATAATGGATGGAGGTTTAGGCGGACAAATTATTATTGCACTGTTAGTGATTTTATTGGCTGTAGCATTGTACATTTATTTTGAACGGTTTTTTGCTATTAAAGCAGCTTCTAAAACGGACAGTAATTTTATGAATCAAATTAGAGATCATGTATCTCATGGAAAATTAGATGCTGCAAAAGTTTTATGTGCACAAGCAAATTCTCCTGCTTCAAGATTAATTGAAAAAGGAATTTCAAGAATTGGAAAACCATTAGAAGATATTAATACTGCAATTGAAAACGCTGGTAGATTAGAAATTTATAAACTCGAAAAAAATGTAAGCGTATTAGCAACCATTGCAGGAGCTGCGCCAATGATTGGTTTTTTAGGAACTGTAATAGGAATGATTATTGCAATTCACGAAATTGCAAACGCTGGAGGTCAAATTGATATAAAAATGTTATCTGACGGATTGTATACGGCAATGACAACAACTGTAGCCGGTCTTATTGTAGGGATTATTTCATACATTCAATACAATCATTTGGTTGTAAGAACCAATAAAGTAGTATATGAAATGGAAGCTAAATCGGTTGAATTTTTAGATTTATTAAACGAACCAATATAATATGGATATTAGAGGTAGAAATAAAGTAAATCCAAATTTCAATATGTCATCTATGACAGATATTGTTTTTTTACTACTTATATTTTTTATGATTACTTCAACATTGGTTACAACAAGCGCATTAGATATTTTACTTCCTAAAGCTAGTGGTAAAACTGAGAACAGAAAAGCTGTTTCAGTGAGCATTACTAAAAATTTACGCTATTATATTGAAAATAACAAAGTGAACGAAAACAAATTGGAACAAAACTTGTTATCGTTATTAGCTGGAAAGGAAAGCCCAACCATTGTTTTACGTGCTGAAGAAGGTGTTCCTATTGAAAAAGCAGTAAAAGTTATGGATATTGCCAATAGAAATAGATATAAAGTAATTTTAGCAGTTAGACCAAAGTAAAATGTTTAGTTTTTTAAATACAAAACATAAAAGAAAATCGGCAGCCATAACAAGTGTTATTATGAGTTTGTTGTTGGTTGTTATATTTTTTGTTGGAATGACATATTTAGACCCACCTGAAGAATATGGAATAGCAATTAACTTTGGAACTTCGGAAGTTGGGAGCGGAAATATTCAGCCAAAAGCTACTTTAAAAGCTGCTTCAGAAGAAAAAAATATTGAAGAAATTAAAGGTGAAAGTGAACCAATTAAAAAGCCAGAAGTTTTAGAAGAAGAAACAGCTGTTTCTGAAGAAGTTGCAACTCAAGACACGGAAGAAGCAATAGCTATAAAAAAAGCCAAAGAAGTTAAAAGAAAAGCAGAAGAAGTAGCCAAAAAAATACAGCTTGAAAAAGAGAGAATTGAGCATGAAAAACAGGCTGAAATTGCTAGGCAAAAAGCGGAAGAAGAAGCAAAACGAAAAAAATTGGATGCCTTAATAGGTGGAATTAATAATGCTGATGGAACTGAAACTGGTGGTGAAGGAAATGATAATACAGCAGGAGATAAAGGTAAAGTAACTGGAGATCCTAATGCTAGTGGTTATTACGGAAATGGAGGAAGTGGAAGCGCAGGAGATTATCAATTAGGAAATAGAAAACCTATAAACCCTCCAAAACCCAATTATATTTGTGATGAAGAAGGAGTGGTTGTAGTTAGAATTGAAGTTGATGTAAATGGAAATGTATTAAAGGCAACTCCAGGAGTTAAAGGATCAACAAATACAGCTGCTTGTTTATTGACACAAGCAAAACAAGCGGCGTTAAAAACTAAATGGACTTCAGACAATAATGCGCCTTCAAAACAGGTAGGAACTATAAAATACACATTTTCATTATCTCAATAATTTTTAATGAATTACACAGAAACCCTAGATTGGATGTTTGCGCAATTACCTATGTTTCAAAGACAAGGTAAAACAGCATTCAAAAAAGATTTAACAAACAGTTTGGCTTTTTCAAAGCATCTTAATTCCCCCGAAAAAAAGTTTAAATCAATTCACGTGGCAGGAACCAACGGAAAAGGTTCTACAAGTCACATGTTAGCTTCGGTTTTACAAGAAGCGGGTTATAAAGTTGGTTTGTATACTTCACCACATTTAAAAGATTTTAGAGAGCGCATTAAAATAAATGGCAAGGAAATTAGCGAAGATGATGTTGTAAATTTTATAAAAAAGAACACTCCATTTTTAACAGAACATAAACTTTCATTTTTTGAAATGACTGTAGGTTTGGCTTTTGATTGTTTTGAAAAACATAAAGTTGATGTTGCTATTATTGAAGTAGGCTTGGGAGGAAGATTAGATTCAACAAATATTATTACTCCTGAAGTGTCAGTAATTACAAATATTGGTTTTGATCATACGCAGTTTTTAGGAGAAACACTTCCTGAAATTGCTTTTGAAAAGGCAGGAATTATAAAAAACGGAATTCCGGTAGTTATTGGAGAATTCCAAGAAGAAACATATCCAGTTTTTAAAAAAATTGCAGATGAAAAGGAATCACCTTTATTTTTAGCTTCATCAAATATTGAAGATAATTATCAATCAGATTTAAAAGGAGTTTATCAAGTTCCTAACATAAAAACGGCTATTCAAACGATAACAATTCTAAAAACAAAAGAATTTAATATTTCAGAAGAAAATATTAAAAATGGGTTGAAAAAGGTTGTAGAAAATACAAATCTTTTAGGGAGATGGCAAATCCTAAAAATACAACCAAAAGTAATTTGTGATACGGGTCATAATAAAGAAGGTTTAAATTATGTTTTTAAACAATTACAGCAAGAATCATTTAAAAAACTACACATTGTTTTAGGTGTTGTAGATGATAAAGATTTAAATTCAATATTGCCTTTGTTTCCAAAAAATGCTAACTATTATTTTTGCAAACCAAATATTCCACGAGGACTAGATGCAGATGATTTACAAAAGAAATGTTCAAAATTTGGTTTAACTGGGGAAGTTTATACTTCAGTAAATAAAGCCTATAGTGAAGCCTTAATTTTAGCCAATGAAAAAGATTTAATTTTTATTGGAGGAAGTACTTTTGTTGTTGCGGAGGTAGTGTAAAAAAAAATATTTCACCATAACTTACTAATAATTAAATAGTTGATTTTTGAATTAATATAATTTTGACTATATTAGCATCAGTCAATTTTAAAATTGATATTATTTTGATAAGAACTTAATAGCTACTCGCCCTAGAATGCTATAACCAGACCTCAATAATTTAGTACAATAAACTAATCTAGTTTAAATCCTTTAAAAGGAAGCTTAATTTTTAAAAATTAAAATAATTAACTCCATCTGGACGATTAATTAATTTAATGTTCAAATTTTTTATACCCAATTACTAACTAAAAACTATAATTATGAAAATTATTAAAAAATTATTGCTTGGATTACTTGTGTTTATTTTTATGTTTACTTCAAAAATTATTGCTCAAGATGAAGTTAAAAAAGAAGAATTTAAACCTGTTTATTTAGCGATTGCAACTGGGCATTGGAGTTCAGATTCTGATGTGGATTTTTCAGATTGGTTGGAAACAGAAAAAGAATATTTTGAGAAGGTAACTATGAAAAACGATTTAATTATTGGTTCTGGTTATTATATCCATTATTTTACACCAGATAATTCTGAAATTCTTTTTGCATCAGTTTACAAAAATTGGGAAGATATGGAAAAAGCAAATGATGTTACAACTAAATTAATAGAGGAAGGCTGGCAAAATAAAGAAGAGAGAGATGCTTTTTTTAAAAAGCAAAGCAGTTATTATAGTCCAATGCATAGTGATGAAATTTACACATCGTTATCTTTTACGAAGCCGCTAAAAACAGATTCCAAAGAGCCTTTATTATTTTATGTAAAAAAGAATATATTGGGTGAAGGAGGAGCAGGTTTTAAGGAATATTTTGAAAATGTGACTATGAAGAATTCTTTTATAAAGGGATATTATAGCCATAGACATAGTTGGGGATCAAATAGTAGAGATGCTATTGAAGTATTTGTATTTGATAATTTTACTGATATAGAGAAGTCTTTTAAAGAAAATATTAAATTAAGTGATGAGCATTGGCCTGATGAAGCTAAAAGAAAAGAGTTTTTTAAAGAATATGGAAAAATATTTGCTGGACATGGAGATTATATTTATCATAATGTTCCTGAGCTTGCAAAATAAATAATCATATTAAAATATTGACTCTTAACCAATTGGTTTATCTATTTGTCTATTTCACTTTTTAGGTTCTGAAAAATATAAAAAAACATTTATTTTTTTATAAAAAAAAGTGTTGTTAAAAAGAAAGAGGTTGTATATTTGCAATCGCTTAGGGCAATTAGCTCAGTTGGTTCAGAGCACCTCGTTTACACCGAGGGGGTCGGGGGTTCGAATCCCTCATTGCCCACAAAAGTTAAAGCTTCCATTATTGGAAGCTTTTTCGTTTTTATAAGAGTTTTATTTTTTTGATTATTTTTTTTAAAACCTTTGTTAGATTAACAAATAGATTATATATTTGCAACCGCTTAGGGCAATTAGCTCAGTTGGTTCAGAGCACCTCGTTTACACCGAGGGGGTCGGGGGTTCGAATCCCTCATTGCCCACTAAAGTTAAAAGCTTCCATTTTTGGAAGCTTTTTTAATATAATAGAATTAATTTTATGAAACATGAGTTTTAAGATTGAATGGAAGGGG
>TARA_R110001583_G_scaffold195431_1_pt1 | contig 17801 bp, 12 predicted proteins | sample TARA_R110001583 | Tara Oceans TARA_R110001583 (sample SAMEA4398432) | marine metagenome | biome: Polar Biome; feature: [MES] marine water layer (ENVO:01000295) within the mesopelagic zone...; material: water (ENVO:00002006), including particulate matter (ENVO:01000060) such... | reverse complement strand
GGGGGGGGGGGGGGGGCGTGGCAAGAAATATTAACGAACATCAGTCGATGATTTAGATAATACTTAGCCTCGTCGAGATCACACCAAATCAGACTAATCTGGCATTTTCCAACCAATAAGTATAGTAATCCTAATATCCAGTGAGCTTTTAGGAGGGGCTCTTCAACGCGTGAATGTTTGAACACAGACCTGATTGAAACAGAATTCAGTTGAGCCAGGGAAAGTGGTTACCGGCCCCGGGGGCCCTTCTCTAGGCAGAAATAAAAAAAATGCCACCGATTACCGGTAGCATGCTCGAATGACAATATAGCGTAAACTCGACAGAGCAACTATTCGATAAATAACTTTATTTTTGTCAGGAGTTAACCCGCTGCACCAACCATACGCAGGCACACAACGCTACTAACGAAGAACCGCCGTAAACCACGCCCAAGCGATAGAAGCGAGTACGCCGTAGAAGATAAGCCAACGGGACAAATATCGCCACAATTGCAAATTGACCAAGTTCTACACCTATATTGAAACCGACAAGCGCAGACAAGAAGTTGTCCCCGGCATCGACGTCGTGGAAGACGTTGGCAAAACCAAAACCGTGCAACAGACCGAACAGCAAGGCTATCCAAACACCTTGGGCACCAGCAACAGATGGTCGCAAATTGTTAAGCGCCGCCAAAGCGACGGACGCGGCAATTACAGACTCCACCAGTTTCGGTGGCAATTGCACAATACCGACTACTGCGAGACTTAAGGTGATCGAATGGGCGATTGTAAACGCAGAAACAATGACCGCGACTCGGAGAAGGGTTTTACCAAACCCTTTCACCGGTTCACGACCAGACGCACTGCGCTGTAGAACCACAGGAATCAATAAGGCGATCAGAAATAAAATATGATCGTAGCCTATCCAGATGTGCCAAACTCCGGAGATAATAAAATCGAAAAAATTATCTTGATGTGCACTAGACTCTTCAAAATTTTCTCTGGGTAAAGGGGCGTTTAGGAGCGCCTGATGGGAACCTCCACTGGGCCAATGAATGTTAACCCTGCGCGGGTTTTTAGCGAGGTTAAAATCGCTAAGGCTGCAATCAATCGTAATATCGAGGATGGGTGGCTGGCCGTTCAACGTGACTGCCGCAGCAACTTGCGGAATATCTCCTTGCAATCCATAAGCTATTTCCCCGACGCGAGGTATGGCCGCAAGATCATTGACCGAGAATGAACAAGCCGTTATCAGATAGGCTTCGATATCGGCACGATGGGGGTATAATTCTTTCCAGGAGACTTGGTTATTCCTATCAGTATCTAAATTTAGAACACCCTGTAATTCCGTCACACTGACACGCAACTGGCCACCGATGTGACCTGATTTCTTGACGTCTAATTCGATATAGGCTTGAGATGCGGCAGCCTTTGATACAACTAATATTATCAGTACGCTGGCGACGAAAAAACACAAAAGAGACCGAATCAAAGTCTTACTCATGTGTGATATAACCGTAGCCGAAAGCTGTTAGTGAGCGTTCTTTCGGACATAATAAATTCCTATGTTCATTGCAGAAAAGACCGACAGTAGGTTACCTGCTGTCGGTGGGGTAAGAGTTCAAACACTTATGGATAGGTAACGTCTTTTCCAAATGGATAGAAGTCTTCCAGTTTCAGGTGTTGGTAATTGAGGCCTTCCAGACGAATGGTGCCAAGGAAAGGTTGATCTGGTTCCACCAGCAGAATCGTCGGGGCATAGGCATTGTCGTGATAGCCTCGGCGGAAGTGAACCCTGGATTTAATGGCGATAGCCTTGTAATCTTCGGGGTTGATGCCGATGGAGGCGAAAGCCTCAGGCTCGGTGTTTTGATGCAGATAAGGACTGATCAACAACATATTGTTATCGCCAAACTCGACCCCTACCCAAAGTTGGGATCCCATCGCCCGCCCACGAGTCATTCCGCCACTGACATTTTTAACCGTACCGTTTACATGTACTGGCTCTCCGGCAGATACATCCAGTTTGCCACCGACATCATAGTCAAACTTGTCACCAACTTTGACGCCTTTTTCACGCAGCTCATCGATAAGGGCCGCATCTGCAACGGTGGCGATCAAGGTATCACTCAAACCCTGTTCGATGACTTGCTCCAACAACCAGGTCGCTGCACCTGACCGGTCACTGTGATCAGCCAGTACGATTGGCGTTTCACCTTTTTCCATTGCCGCTTTTGCTAGTCCAACACCTTCCTTCATGGAATGGACTTTAGTGCCGTAATAGAGATCTTTCCGTAAACGCCAGGCGGTTTCTGCCATATCATCAGCGATGTGGTTAGCCAATTCAGGATTACCGTTGGTAATAACTTGGAAAGTCATACCAGCTTCACTAGAATCCATAAACGCGAAGCCATAGTAGAAGTTCACATAGACATCTGGCTCACGTGCTTCCCAAACGAGGGCTCGCTGTATCAGATCCATCCAAGGGGATTGCCCAGTCCACTGCAATACTGAAGGCGTAATGATCGGTGGTTTGCGAGTAGCCGTGGTTGGTGTATAGCCACCGCGAATAGTGCGGATCAAAGTACGCGCGGCTCGCTCGCCCTGCAGGTAACCATCGTAATGGGGATAATATTTAATACAGAAAGCCAGATCTGCATAGCGTAGAAAATCTTTGTCTTCATTACCGTGAGGGTCGAAGGTACCAACTATAAACGCTTTGGGGCCCACCACTTCGCGAACGCGGCGGGCAAGCTCTGCTTCGGGTTTTGCTACGTCACGAACCCCCATAGCACCATGCACTGAGAGATAAACTCCATCGAAGGGCCCCTGGGCTTTCAGTTCAGAAATCATCTTGCCGACAAAGTGTTCGTAAGCTTCTTTGGTAATCCAACCGGATCCCGACCCTCGTTTGGAGCCCAATGGTGACTCGATACCGACCAATTCAACATTCGCATGCTCCCGGGCAACTTTAACAAAACCACCGATATAGCCTTCAGGCGAAGAGCTTAGTAACGCCTCACCCCGAGCTGGTGAACCTTCAAAGGTGAAGTCATCAATGGTGGTATCGTATGGCAGAAAAGTCACAGTTTCATGTGCAAATTTTAATACCGCAATCCGCACCGGCTTTATGGTGGCCTTTGCGGCTTTAGACACTGACTGAGCATCTGCCATGAGTGGCATCATTGCCAAAAGAGCGGAACTGATTAGCCCTAGAAAAGAACGTTGTATCGTTTTCATAAAATCTCCATCTAGCGGAAAGTTGGGCGACCAGCGTTTGGTCGCTTGAATTTTTACCTTATACAAGACACTACTACGGCGACCAATGAATTGCTGACAGGTATGTATAACCAGAGGTTATGAGCGTTTAGTCAGTCGTATCCCCGTAAAGGGACATAGTCGTTCTGGCACGTACCCAACCCTGCTTACCAACGGCGTTTTTCACCTGTAACCAACCGAGGAATTCTCGATTAACACGAACTATAGCGCCGCTCTGCAACGGCGAACTTTCTTCGCTGGGAACGAGGTCTGTAGGCTCTGGAAGGAGATTCACGGGTTGTAATACAATCGCCGCATCAGCATGACGCAGGTCAGCGTAAGCGGACCAACTTATCTGACTCATTATCAGAGCACTAATACTACATACCGCGATAACAGCCCCGGTTGCGAACCAATAATGCCGATTTTTGCGGTAGAGCCCTGCCACCGCAACACCTAAGCCAATCGCTATCAACAAAGCAAACAGTACGGCTAAACGTTGCCACACCGCAGGCGAAAAGTGCGCTGGCACTCCGGCAAATGTCTCGTCCACAAAGACATTTTGTAGTGTAGGGTCACCGGGACTGGCACTCGCCACACTGGCCTTTAATAACTGTCGCGTATCGCTATTGGACTGCAAAAGGAAGGCTGATAACGCATGAGCCATGGCAGGATTCAATACATTGTTATCGAGCATGGAACGAGCAAGATTTTGGTGGGCTGCCCAGTCGCGGCTATTTTCCTGCAGAGCCTGCTGCCATGCTTCTTCTTGTTCTGCTGCAGGTGCTGGCACGGAAAACATGACTAATACCATGGTTGCCACAGAGGGTATCCAGTGCTTACGCAGGGATGGATATGGGTGTACCCGTATTGGAGGCTGCAACTTACCCACACAAGCTTCGAAACTATTCAGCCATGCTTGCGCTGGACAACCATTGGCGGAATACAATCCCCGCTCAGAAAGCAGCCACAATGAATGCCACTTCTCAGCTTCAGCCTCTTTGCCGTTAAGAGATAATACCAGTGCTCGAACGTGTGTTGATGCAGGTGCTGCCTCAGCTATACCCCAGCTATCAGCAATACCTCTGAGACATATCTTCAGTTGCGATACACTTGGCGTATTATTGTAACTAAGATCGCTGCGCAGGCGTTGCAGCACACGAACACCTTGGCGACGGCGACGCATGGGTTCGGTAATCCAGGCGCGCCGCCAGGCCAAGCCCGTCCAAAACACCAGCGTTACTATTAATGCCGGTAAGAGCCATAAGAGTGGTGGCATACTAAAAACCGTATCGCCGATTTGTCCGACCGGTATAGGATTCGCGGGAGGCAAAGTAATATGTGTAGCTTTTTCTTGAATATTAGTTGCAAAGTCCTGCCCATAAACCACTACAGGAAGAGTCAGCGATACCGCTAGTGACAGGTATTTCAGATTAACCAAACCTCCCATCTTACCAGTCCTCCTGGGCTTGTGTTTGTTGCTCAGACGTCTCGGAGAGCAATTGATGAAGACGACCAGGAGAATCCCGACGCGAGACTTCCTCAAGGCGTTCACGTGAAAACGACAGTATAGGATCGGTAGTGCCAGTGCGATCTCCACGTCTGGCGCGCAGGGATGCCATTCGGACACTTTTCGGCGGTGGCGGCTTCGCTTCCCGCTTAATATCGAGATCGTCTGGCGCGGTCATATCCCCTAGGGCTGCATCAGTTTTGGCAGAAGCTCCCTGACCAAAAGAATCGGTTGCCGCTTGTTGCGTACTTTGCCCGGCCACCATCGGTGGCGCATCCTCTTCATCCAGGGCATTCGGTGGACGTTCAGATTGTTTCGGCTCTTCCTCTTCCTCAGGTTTTTCAAGAAGTACCACTAAGCGTTCACGATAGAAAGACCAGTTGGCAGCATTGGTATCCAAAGCTTCGCCCTGATGGGTCGCCTCAATAGCATCGCGAATAACTCCCTCTGTAGGCTCGAGCGCAAGACGCTTCTCATCGAGGCCATATTGGATAGTGGTCTCTACCATCAAGCGCAGGTCATAGGCGTCGTAATCAAATTCAGACAGATGACGCACGATCGCCCGTAAGCGTTCGACGGGGTTACTATCGAAGACTTCCTGGACTTCAAAATCCGCCTGCGAATCAAAGTGGGCAAAGGCCTGCTTCTCGTATAGCAAACTCCCAGCCACCATACAGAGGCTCACTGCGGCAATAGTACTCGGACTGAGTTTATTCCCTGAGAGATTACGGCGAATAGCACGGGGGGCTGGTCGTGGATGGAATTCCCGTAGCAAGCCAACAAAAGCCATCAAGACCGCCGGTAATAAAAACCACTGGAAACGCTCCAACACACCAGCGCTACCTTCACCCTCAAAACGCCCTTGCTTGCCGGTACGAATTTCGCTCACCAGAGAATCCACAGCAGATGCCACATCGATCACATTGAGATAAATGCCCTCAGTCCGATTAGCGAGCGTCTCCAGAGTTGCAGGCAGTAATTTCGAGTGAATGACATTACCTTTCGCATCCTTGTAATAGCCGCCATAGCCGTTGTCGAGAAACCCACCGGTTTCTGTGCCCACTCCAACCGAGAGGACATGGATACGCCGAGCAGACAATTCTTCAAGGAGGTCCTGCCAACCTTCGGTTGTACTTTCACCATCACTGAGCACCACCAGATAACGATCGACATCACCACCCTCACCGAATCCTTCAAGAGCAGCATTGAGCATGGCGGTATAATTGGAGCCTCCTTGAGGCATGTAGTCGGGCCCAAGTTCCGGCAAAAACTCACGAATAATTTGGTAATCAGGACTCATTGGCACCTGTACAAAAGCGGTGCCTGCAAATACGATCAGACCGACCCGCTCGCCTTCGAGAGCGTCAAGCAGCCCCTCGGTTAAAGCAGTGGTCTGTTCGAACCGGGTAGGCTCAACATCAGTCGCCAACATACTACGGGAAAGGTCAAAGGCAATCATTACTTCCCCGGCACTGGTGTGAAAATTACCGCTCTGCTCACCCCACAAAGGACGAGCCAAGGCAAATACCCCGAACAGTATTGCCAATATACTGATAGTGCAGGCGGGTCGGATGTGTGCAGTAGTCACTGTGCGGACACGATCACCGGAAACCGCAACCTTTTGCATGGCCAACCAGCGAGATTGCCGTGACGTTCGCTCCATCCGGTATACTGCGATCAAGCTAGCGATAGGCAGTAGCAAGAGAAGCAGATAGAGTGGCTCCGCCCAACTCATGTTCGACGCTCAGTTCTGAATTCGCCAAATTCTCTGGACGACGAGTCTTCCCTGAGAAATCGTGAAAGCTCATGTACAGTAATAATCATCGTGTCACTCCCGTCGGGCACTTCATGATACCACCTCGCCTATCTGGCGTCGGAGTATACCGACGATCGCCCCCCCCAATAACATCAACCCCGCTAGGACCGGCACGTGAAATTGCTCGTGATTTATTAATGGTGGCGGTGCATCAAACTCCACCTTGGCATCCTGACTAATTAGTTCAAACGCCTGCTGCACGGCACCTTCATCAGTGGCACGGAAAAACAGACCGCCGGTACCTTCTGCGATATCCTTTAAGAGTAATGTGTCGATTTCTGAAGAGCGCATTTCCTTACCGACGCGATTACCCGCATAATCATAGATCGGCATGGGTACATCACCTTCAGCACCTGCACCAATGGTATAAACAGCCACTTTTTCATCAGCCGCTAGGGAGGCGGCCTGGCGCGGATCTAAGGCTCCCTTGTTACTGGCACCATCGGTTAACAAAACCACGATGCCCCCCGCCCCTTCGGTTTTACGCCCTTGCCGCAGACGCTTAAGAGACACGCCAATAGCATCACCGATAGCGGTGCCGTCTTCAATCAATCCGATACTCAAACGTGCGGCCTGTTTACGCAGCCAGGCGTGATCAAAAGTAAGAGGAGCAAAGGTATAGGCACGACCGGCAAAAGTAACGATACCGATGCGGTCTTCTGGCCGCTCATTGATAAACGCCGAGATAATTGGTTTGATAGCCTGTAGACGATTGACGGTTTGCCCGCCCTGCTGGAAGTCTTCTGCATACATACTTGTGGAGAGATCAATCGCAATGATTAGATCATACCCCTTCTTGCGATAATCGAGTTGTGGAACCACCTGTTGAGGTCTGGCCATACCAATTATCAACAGAAATAACGCGACATAGACTAAGGCGACCATCCAAGACGGTGCGTCGCTGCGGGCAGACCCGCGCCATTGTTCCGCTTCGGGAACAACCCAAACTGCTGTGCCCCGACGACGGCGCAGCAAAATTGCTAAAGGCAATAGCAGCAGTAACAGCAACCAATAGGGATCGTGAAATACCCACTCTGTCATGGTAATTTAACCTCTACCATCTTCCGCCAGCCTGGTGTTGTTGAAAGTGATGTACCAAGGCCTCCAAGGTATCCGCTTCGCTATCGATCTTTAGACGCGCATCCACTAGAGGAAATAACTTTTCGAACCAAGACTCACGCCATTTCTTCCACTGTGCATGCGAAGAGCGTGTTGCTCGGGATGTGGTGTCGAGATTGACAATACGCCCAGCAATCGGATCATACGTAGAAAGTCGAGTATTTTCCGGTAGGGCACTGTCCCAAGCATCGTCTGCACGGACACCAATTGTTTGACAACGCTGTTGTAGCGCCCGCCATCCCACAGGTATTACCCCAGGCAAGAAAGCCCCAAACCATAAAATTACACTTCCGTTAGTGGCAGCTCGGCGAATCATTCGCCAAGGCATATCGGACTCTGGCTCTCGATCTAATGCTGGGGCCGGCTGTCCAAGTAGTCTTGCTGCAGTGCGCAGAGCACTCTTTCGACCTGATTGAGGACGCTGAAACCAGTTATGTTGGGGAGAGGAATAAAACAGACCGATACGATCACGATGAGTGGCGCCAAGTAACATTAGCAACCCGGCGACCTCCAATAATACGTCTCGCTTGCTACGAGTACCTGAGCCAAATTGCAGCGCCGGGGTATCTTCGAAAACAAAAATAATGGACAGTTCGCGTTCTTCAATAAACTTTTTGCGATAGGGTTCCCCCAAACGCGCGGTCACGTTCCAATCGATATCTCGCATGTCATCACCCCATTGGTATTTTACCACCTGATCGAATTCCATACCCTTACCGCGGAATACTGATCGATAGTTACCACTCAACGCGGTACTGACAGCATGTTGTACCTGCCATTCCAGACGTCGCAATACAGTGCGCGGCGCCAACGGTAAGGTGTTATCAGCAAACTGTTGTGAAGAAACTGGCATCAGTGCAGCCCTTAATAATTAGCCATATCGGGAACCGCTGTTTTATCCAGCAAGTCTTTCAATACCGCATCTGTGGTGACGCCCATGGCTTCAGCCTCGTAGCTCAAGCCAATACGGTGACGCATAACATCCACGAAAACGGCTTGCACGGCAGCGGGATTAACGAAGTCTATACCGCGAATCCAGGCCAGTGCTTTACTGGCTTGAAAGAGGTTTAGTGACGCTCGAGGCGATGCACCAAACGATAACGTCGCTTCGGCGTCGCTGTCAGTTTGCTTGGCCAAATCTCGTGTAGCCCTCACCAGCTCAACAATATAAGCCTGAACCGATTCCGACATATACATCTGGTCAACCTGCTTACGCAACTCAAGGAGTTGCTCTCCATCAGCCACCGCAGTCACTTCTGGTTGTGATGTCATCTGCCCCCAGCGTCGCATCAACTCCAACTCTTCTTCCTGTGTGGGATAATCCAGCAACAATTTAAACAGGAAACGATCTAACTGAGCCTCTGGCAAGGGGTAGGTTCCCTCCTGCTCCATTGGATTCTGTGTCGCCATTACCAGAAAAGGTTTTGGCAAAGAATGAGTTGTTCCACCAATTGTCACCTGCCGCTCTTGCATCGCTTCTAGCAGCGCTGACTGAACCTTCGCTGGTGATCGGTTAATCTCGTCGGCCAATACCAAGTTAGCGAAAATCGGCCCCAAATGAGGTGTGAATTTACCGTCGCCGGTCGAATACACCATGGTTCCGACGATATCGCTTGGCAATAAATCCGGCGTAAACTGAATACGTTCGAAGCTTACACCCATTGCTTTGGCCAACGCATTAATCAATGTAGTCTTGGCCAAACCCGGCATGCCCTCAAGCAGAACGTGCCCGCCGGTTAATAAGGCAATCTGCAAGCGTTCAATAATTTGCTTCTGACCCAATACCGCTTTACCCACTTCGGCATCGAGGATTCGTGCCCAGGATGTTCCAGCGGTACCCATAGCACCCAGTTGTTTAGCTTGTTGCATCATCATTCCCAATACCACCCGAAATTGCTGCGCCATTAACCGTTCACTTCATCGGCCCAATCCGTGAACTGCGCATCCATAATTGCTTAAGACCAAGAGTAAGACTTCCGTACCGGATTCCACCAATGAATTTATCCTGCCGAGACATAACCAAGGGTTATGTCGTTTCAATATTTACCAAAATAGATTGATAATCTCGCGCCAAAAGCCTCAGAGTTTTGATGTTATACTCGCACCTTTGTTGCCTACAAATGTATGCCATGCATCTTCCCAAGTAGTCTATATATCTGCATGGGGATCGAGATAGACGCCCTTATCGAGCTTACCCTCGCTTTTGCCCACCAAAACGGACACCATGGCGTCACCCGTTACGTTGACTGAAGTACGCACCATATCCAGTAGACGATCCACCCCGATAATGAGGGCAATGCCTTCGACCGGTAAACCAACTTGAGTCAACACCATTGAAAGCATAATCAAGCCAACTCCTGGAGCACCGGCGGTACCAATAGACGCTAGGGTTGCGGTGAAGATAACTGTGACGTAATCCGTCATGGTCATGTCTACCCCGTACACCTGTGCAATAAAAACCGTGGCTACCCCCTGCATAATCGCAGTTCCATCCATGTTGATGGTGGCTCCAAGAGGAACTACAAAGCCCGCAACCTCTTTATGAACGCCCAGTCGATGCTCCGCGGTTTCCAGGGTAATCGGCAAGGTGGCACCGGAAGATGCCGTACTAAACGCGAACGCCCACGCCGACCGCATTTTTTTCAACAATGGCCATGGCGACAAACCTGACAACACCTTTAGCAGCAGGCTATAAGTGACTACCGCATGAAAAATAAGCACTCCGAGCACTGTAAAAAAATACGCAGCCAAGTCCAGAATTACGGCAAAGCCTAACTTGGAAAATAGCGACGCCAGCAACGCAAAGATTCCGTAGGGCGCCAGCGCCATTAAGACCATCACCAAGCGCATAATGACCTGCTCAAGGTCCCGAAAGAAATTTGCGATTCGCTGGCCTGACTCGCCCGCATGAGAGATGGCGTAGCCAAATAAAAGTGCAAAGACAATGATCTGCAGCATGTTACCTTCAGCCATCGCAGCAATCGGATTAGAAGGCACGATATTCACCAATATATTCATAAACGGTGGCGTTGGCGTTGTAGTGAAATTTGTACCACTGGCACCATTGATATTTTCTCCAGGGCCGACCAGCACTGCCACCAGGAGTGCACTCCCAATTGCAAGCGCTGTGGTCAGTAGATACAACCCCATCGACTTACCGGCAATAGGTCCCATTCGAACGCTGTCACCGAGAGAACTGGAACCACAGATGAGAGATACCAACACCAAAGGCACCACCAGTAATTTGAGCGATGACACAAACATACGGCCGATGACATCGAGCACACCGTCAACAATGTAAACGTGTAAAAAACTACGGATGCCTTCGGAAATTCCAGTGCTACCGAGGATCAGATTTAGCAGTGTTCCGACCAAAATGCCGACCAACATAGCTATCAAAATACGATTGGTTAAACTCATAAAAGGTTCTCATAGCATCGATAAATATTTCGTACATTGGCTTTGTAGATAGCCATGAACGGACATAGCAAACATGGATTTCGGGATAGCAAATGCGGACGTCGCCACCTGTCCAACCGATCTGGATAAAATTCCAGTCATCAACTAAATCGGACTAAGTATTCGCGCAAATACTCGATATTGGCAGTAAACGCCGAAGGGGGGGCCGTCCCTTTCCAGGCTTGGATTAATTCCTAAAAAACCTGTGTTCAGCGATTAGATCTCTTTTTTTAAAGCTGCGTTGGAGATAATGAAACCTTTCTTAATATTCAATTAGCCAGCACAACAATAGCTATTGAGCAATTTCTGCTGGATAAGTGGCTGACTTTCTGAGACATCAAAGATAAAATGCAATTATCAAGCCACAACATCCAGTTCAATAAATTACCGACAATAAGCTTAAAAGGCAGATTTGACTTGTTCTATATTGGCGCATTAAATTACAAAAGCACTAAAATAGATAAATTCCCTTCTATAAATATGGAATTGATTCGCAAGAAATTTAGTCTTCGATGTCTTCGTAAGAAATTATTATTAAACGCTATAGCAAGTGAAAAAATGAGGCATAAACTCTAGGTTAAGCCACACTCACAAGCCCCCGTATGCCATGAACGAATCAGATTAGCGGCGGTAGTTTCAACTGCGTCTTGAATGGCCCGGCGAACTACATCTTGTGCTCCATCAACACGGTAGACGGCATACAAAGTGACAGGGAGAGCTTGTGCCAGATGCCGAACCTGAATAGAGGGCCCGCCAGATAAGGCTGTGAAAGCGTCCACAAGAGCTACGCCCTCCCCACCACTTACTAATTCCCGAGCGATCCAATACGTCTGGACCCAAGTTGAAATTTCAGGGGCCGGTTCTATTTGATTGAGGATAGAATCAATCTGACGCCCCAGATTATCGTCGGTAGCAATACCGATAGTCGCAACGCCGCCCAAAGAATTCAGACTTAATGGCCGCGATATTTCTGCACTATCCCAAGTACCGTCGGCAGCGATAAGCACAAGCTCAGTGCTGTAAACAGCTTCACAAACTAGGTCTGGATGCAGAGTCTCTTGTAAAGTGATACCGATATCAGCCTCACGCAGAACCAGAGAACGCAACATTTCATTAGAGTGCTGGGTTGATAATTCGATATTGACCCGGCCCAGTTTGCGACGTACATGAATGATCGAACTAGGAACGACCGAATTGCCCAGCGTCGGCGTACTGACAACCCTCAAAATATAATTTTCAGCGCGAGCGATATTCGATGCCAGGCGCTGTAGATCACGCAACTCATCGAATACCCGCTCCATTTGCTTGCGCATTAGTACGCTCTCGTGCGTAGGCTGCAACCGTCCTTTGGCACGCACAAACAGAGGAAATCCGAGGCTCCTTTCTGCTTGCTGTAACAGTTTAGTTGCTCCCGGTTGGGAGATATGAAGTAAGGTTGCTGCGTCGGTTACTGTACCTGTTTCCAGAATAGCTTGGAAAATCTCGATATAACGCAGTCGCATGGAGCACATCCGTTTTGTGAAGCTAATCTGCATAACTCACTATTCCTCCTTCAAAAGTTATTACTTTGAATAAGCAGATTTCACGCCAATGGATAAAATTTAAGCAAATTGATTGGTGATCGTTCACTTATGGTCGTTGGGGATATGTACTTAAAAGAAGGTGTTAATTCGGCGCAGCGCTCGTCATTATTGACCCACAAACGAACTGTAGTCATAGAGCTGTACAATTTAGCTAACGGTATTTCGTTCAGATAATAGCTCAACAATAGAATCAAAAGTGATTGGGTTTTATTTGTGCAATTAATCGAGAGATGCTTCCCAATGGTGCAGAAACCAGGTCATTGGGTATTAGTAGGGTCACATTTCGATCATGTTAAGACCAGTAATGATCCTTTTGTCATAAAACGCAATCCATAGACCTTATCTCAGGTCGCTTACAAGATTCGCGATTTAACCTACTATTGGGTAGGGAAATGTAATTTTGTGGAACTCATGTCTGTTAGCTTTCGTTAAGGCCATTGGGTCAGATATATCAAGAGCACATGTCCGCGTAATAATATTGTCGACTAGAATATCGTTGTTGGCCGTCACACCAATGGAACCGCTCATTTAATACGCATTGGTGGCATCCTAACAGGCCATGAATTGGTTACTCAGGGCTCCATTTCTGTTTAAGCCCCATCTAAATACAGATAATTATCTGTGCTGGGATGCCGTCTGTCGCTGCCAGACATCGTCTGCTTAATTGGATCTCTTCGAGCGGTAGAGATAGTTCTTTACATTGCATTTCTAAAGATATTTTTTCATCGAGTTCACTGCTCCTTGTTTAGCATATAGCGCCGAGCTTTGAGGTTTATCCGCAACAGCGCCATGTTAGCAGTTTTAGTATCATGAGAATGCACTCAATAATTTTAATTTAAGTTCTTCTAGGATCTCTATCCCAGCTGATTCAAAATCCTGATGCAGAATTTCATTTAATTTGGGTTGGACAGATCTTAGCTTTAAAATAGCTTGATTGTCTGCCTCTATCAGCTGGCAAGTTAAAGCTAATGCATCATAGTAGTTAGGGCTGTGATCCCGAAGGTTTTGAATGAATTCAGGAGCCGCGCCAAATTGTTCTATGGCAAGTATTGAAAAATAAATAGAGATGCCTTCATTCAATATGGTGGGTTTTTCTTGGTTACGTGTTTCGACAGATGTTGTTGGATATAGAAGGTGGTAAATTTCGTGGAATAATTGAAAGTGTAATTGAATTTCATCATTACGTGCCTTTTCACTTAAAGATATAGCTACCCATCGCTCATCAAGGTAATAGCGTAAGTGTGAGCCCATATCGGTGAATTTAGTGCCAATATACTTCCAATCAGAGCACATCGGTCCGAACTACTCTTCAGTCTTAGAGAGATATTGTTTTGAGATCTCTTCAATATCCATGACTTCACCTATGCTGCGAACTGTTTATTAGTAAGACCTTACCTTGCATGGTTGGAAAGTCCAATGACCGCTTTTCGCTCAAAGCCGAATTTCGCGTTTGTGCCAATTGCGGATCTAAGAGAGGACGTTGCTGAACGATCCCAAATACCGCCATTCAATATAAAGCATAAAGGCAGAACATAAGATACTCCTGCAATTAACCTCAAACACTTTCTGTTTCGAATAAATGAAACTTGATCTAATATTTCCCTGTTAAGCTATATCAGAATTTTTTTTATGTCCGAGTAGATTAGCGCACCATAGTGTTAAAGCTTATAAAGATTGGAATCAAGGAGATGTGATTCCTAAAGTCATTTTTCGAAAGTAAAGTATAAAAACTCTTCTAAAAAAGGTAAAAAACCAAATATTTCATTTTCATTAAATTTAGGGGACCAAACAGTAATCGTTTCCTTCGGATCTTTTTGAGTTGCATCTTTCATATCCCTGCAACTAACATTATGCGAGTGGCCAGTTATTAAATCACTAAAACTAATTTGAATAGGCTCAAAAAGAAATCTTATATCTAGGTGATTATCAAAATCAGTGTTTACCATAAAAACCCAACTTATGTTGTCTAGTGACCAAATTTGACGATCTTCCGCAGAGTCGTAATCGATTTCAAAAACTCTTTCATAAATATCTACATTATCAACTGACTTATATTCATCTCCTTCTTCAGAAATATTCTCTAAAAACCAATCTCTATGCTTTTCAGTAATATTTTCATTGGAAATTTTCACCTCAAAATTAAGTGGTTTGTGTTTTCTTATAATAATAAGTTGTTTATCTTCTATTTGCGGCTTCTTTTCTATTACTGTTTCTAAGTTTACCGTTTTACCAAAATCCGAAATCTGGGTCTTCAAATTTATCAAATTTGTGTATGTATATATTTCTGCGATAGGATCAGTGTTGACAAGAGAAACTAAATATCTGTGTTCACCAACTTGTTCATTATTCTCCAATTGAGTAAATAAACAAAATATATTTTCACGATAATCTTTATTAAAAATAGAATGATTTCCCAGAATTTTTGAACTTACCTTATAGCTGACAAATATTGTAAGAAGTAACGTAAAGATCACAATTGATGCCATCGAAATATAGGAAATAAATGTTATTTTTAAAGTTAGCTCTTTTACAATAAATAATATTGTAAAAATTGAAATGCATGCAGTCATTAGAAAAATATAAACTGCCATTTCTCTGTTGTGAGAGAACACCGTTTTTACTACGCTAATGGTAAAAATCAAAAATGCTACCAAATACATAACTGAAAAAAGATAGGTCCTGCCTAATACTTTATTTTTCCGAAAAATTAATGTGGATGCAAAAATTGAAATTAAAGTTAACAACAAAATAAATGGAATCAAAAAAAGCATGAAATTTTGGAAAGAAAACTCTGTCACATAAGAATTAAATTGAGAAGGGTCTAGAATAGTATCTCTGTTCTCATAGTATGCAGGCACTGCTCCAAATGCACTTATAAAAAGAAATGAAAATGGTTTTACGGCTTTTGGAGAGCAGAGAGTCGGCGAACTCGGATTTATTATCTTACTAATTCCAAAAGGAATATTTATTAATGTCCATAGGTAGCGCAATATAAAATCGACAACTCCAATTATCGTATTTTCTACAACGGAAAAAAAATTAAAGTGACTTTCTACTTCACTAGTAATGAGTAAGCCCGTCGCGAGTTTACTGTCTTTTTTCAAAATTCTGTTTCCTTATGATTAATGAACTTTGAATGTTTTTTTGATTATATATTCAAGTTATAACCGCCATTAAAGTATGGAGTTTAAGCAGTTATTGTGCAAGCAGGCGTAAAGGGTTACTTTTTGTCTAAATATAAACGTATAGCTTAACCGTTCGCGCGGCGGCTTCTTGTCTTTAGCTGCCATTAGCACTTCGCTACTTTTGTAACAAATGCTCTTACTAAGCGCCTAAAACAATTGGAACGTTAAAGTTATTTGAGTGCCTTTAAGCTTGGTTTACGGTCGTTTTTTCTATATTTTTAAATAGGTGTTTGCTTTAGCTCTGCTGCTAACGTCAAGCGCGGCATCATTCAGAGGAACATTGTTTTTTCATTATATTTAAGGTGTTATTTTTTTAGTATTCACATGTGATAATTTGACAAAACTAACTCCTGTCCTAATATTAAGTCGCGCTCTATAGCGGTTACTGTGCAATTGTATGTAATTTAAACTTGTTTGTTCCTAATCTAAAAGGCATCGTTTTCCCTATAATTAATGACACAAAATCATGAGGAAGTACGATTCAGGTCAACTTGGCTACGTTGGATAGTATTAATAAGGAAAACTGTTATGGAAAAGCTTGCATATAGACTTTTAAACATTGTTTTAGCAACTAGTCTACTTTTTTCGTTTGGAGGACAAGTAGCTATCGCAGATCCTCAATCGTTAGAAAAGGAAAATACAGTCGTTCGAGATCATCGGATTCAAAAGCAAACAAATGAGATTTCACCAGCTCAGAATAAAGAAAGGGAAAATAGTGGCCGAGTAAATGTGCGCGACCATCGAGGATATATTCCTGATACACAAGAACTTTCGTCTTCAGAGTGTAAAGACTTGGGTGGCGTAGTTTCTTGGTTTTCAGGATGTAAAGGGCCTTTTGGTCTGGGTAATTATGCATGCTTTACGCACGACCAGAACGGAACAACTCATGGAGTTTGCCTATCAGCTTCTGCAAGTAGTATCGAGAAAAAGCCTGAACGCCAACCAAGCTCGTTATTTGCTTCAGAGCTGACTACAACGAATTCAACTACTGAGCCTCTTACAAGCCAAGAATGTACAGGTTTAGGAGGTAGCGTAATTTCAACCAACTCATGTAACGCCAAAGGACATAAAGCTTGTGCAACGGTTGATAGACATGGTGTTATACGAGTCGCTTGTATTAATAAAGTCGCAAAGTAAAACAAATAATATATAAAATTAAATTGCTAGTAACTTTAGTTGCAACTCCTTGTAAAAAAACCTTTATACAAAGGCTACTAGGGCGTCTCAGGCTGTCAACATACTAAAAGACAGTTAAAGGCGCTCCGATATGTTAACGCACAGTTGTTCTTTTCTTATTCCAACTCGTCTAATCATTGGATGTTAAGCCTAAAAGTGACAAATTTAAGCCATAAAGTTAGTATTTATTGGTCGTGTCTGAAATGTCGGAAGTGCCTTCCTTAGTTGATACTTAATCGAACTTAAGCGATTGGCACTTTTGAGACAGTTGTTAATTAACGGCTTATGGCGGCTTTTGTCGGATCACCTGCCATTAGGATACCAATCGATAACTTCAAAAAGTTTAAAGGTATACAGATTACTTGAACGGCCGTTGATCGCTTTTAGCCGACGTATATGCTACCGGATGGCTGGTGCATAAAATTTGAAATCTGAGGTGCGCTGAGATAACAACCAGTGATCCAGAGAAATTGAAATTGTTATTAACTTTGGGGGTTTTTTCACTGCACTCCTAGACACGCCAAATCGCTTTCGATCTGGCGTACAATTTATGCAGCTGCATAATGAGCGTGCCAAATTGCGATACCTCATTGCATTTTCAACAAGAATAAGGCGGCATAAGCTGCCTTCATTGATTTAATTTAGCCATTTACGCCGACTTTTTGTGTAGGTATCGTAAGTGGCTTTTTTGTCTTTAAATAGCTGCAGTAAATCTA
>TARA_R110001583_G_scaffold77623_3_pt1 | contig 17859 bp, 18 predicted proteins | sample TARA_R110001583 | Tara Oceans TARA_R110001583 (sample SAMEA4398432) | marine metagenome | biome: Polar Biome; feature: [MES] marine water layer (ENVO:01000295) within the mesopelagic zone...; material: water (ENVO:00002006), including particulate matter (ENVO:01000060) such as...... | reverse complement strand
GCTTTTGGCTTTTGGCTTTTGGCTTTTGGCTTTTGGCTTTTGGCTCAAAAAAAAACCTTTCTATTTCTAGAAAGGTTTTTTTAAAAATTATAAATATTTTAAGAAAAAATCCATCATAGATTCTTTTAATTGGTAATGCATTCTTACAAATGTTTTCATTTCATCTTTTAATAATACTTGCTTTTCTTGAAATAAAACTTCAGCATTATTTTCAAATTTTGATTTTACCAATTCCCTCTTTTTCATTCTAATTCTATGTCTTAAATGGCCCATAACCTCTCGTTCACGAATTATTTTATTTTGAAAACCTTCTAATTGCACCATAACTTCGTTTCCTAAATTACGTATTACAACATGTTCTAATTTCTCTTCGAAATAATCCATTTCACTTTCCTGAAACTTCAACTCTCTTTTCCAAACATCAAGATTAAAGTTTAGATCACTTAAGAATACTAACTGACTTTCCATGTACATTTTGCTTTTTAAGTTTTAATAATATAAAGTTCTAACTTTTATTTTTATTTTTCTCTGATAAAAATCATACTACTAAAAATGAGCGAAAAAAAATTGGTTACTAAAAGTTAGTGCTATAAAGATATAAAAAAAGCGTTTTAATTTAAATTAAAACGCTTTAATATTTGTAAAAAATTAAGTATTAATTATTCTCTTCTTCGTCATCTTCTTTTTTAGATGTTTTATTCCAAATTTTTATTTCATCTTCAAGTGTAACACCTGAAATTATTTCAACATTAATACCATCTGAAATACCTAATTCCACATCGCGTTTTTCAAATTCCTGATCACCCGTTTTAACATCAACGTATGGTTTCTCAGTTTTTTTATCAAATTGCAATAAAGCTTCCTTTATAGAAAGTACACTATCCTTTTTTTCTAAAACTATATCAGCGTTTGCACTGTAACCAGCTCTCACAAAAAATTCATCATCTAAAGTTACGTCTCCTTTTATCTTAAATTGAACAGCTCCATTTTCTTCGGTTCCTTTTGGTGCAATAAAATTTAATTTTGCAGAATATTTTTTCTTTTCAATAGCTCCTAAAGAAACTTCTAATACTGTTCCTTTTTTAATTTTTCCAACTTCTGCTTCATCAACTTTTCCTTCAAAAATCATTTTTGTCATATCAGCAATAGTTGCAATGGTAGTACCTGCATTAAAAGTATTACTTTCAATAACTTGGGTTCCTTTACGAACAGGAATTTCTAAAATTGTACCTGATATTTCGGCTTTCACATATGTGTTAGCAGTTTTTCCCATTCCAGCAGCAGATCCTTTTCTAATAATATCTAAATTATTTTGGGCCGTATTTAAATCTTGTTTAGCACTGTCAAAGTTTAATTCAGTAGTTTCAAATTCTTGACGAGATATTACTCCTTTTTCAAAAAGACCTTTATTTCTTTTGTATAATATTTTAGTGTTATCATAACTTAACTGAGCTGTTTTAACGCTTCCTTGTGCACTATTTAACGATTGTTCATTTGGTACTACTCTAATAGTAGCAATTAAATCACCTATGTTAACTTGGGCTCCTTCTTCAACAAATATTTCTTCAATAATACCTGAAACTTTAGGCTTTATTTCAGCTTCTTCTAATGGAATTACTTTCCCAGTTGCTACGGTTTTTCTAACAATATTAGTTTTAAAAGGTTTTTCAGTTTCATATTCTATTGGAGATTTACTATTCTTCGCTCCAAACCAAGCTAAAACAGCTATAAGCGCTAATCCTATCGATCCAAAAATTAATGTTTTTTTCATTAGTGTTTATTTTCAGTTTATTATTTTTTATTTTATTCTTCTCTTAATGCTTCTATTGGTCTAATACTAACAGCTGTTTGAGCAGGAATCATTCCAATTAAGGTTCCCAAAACAATTAATGTTAAAGTTGCTATTAATACAACTGGAATATCTACGGTTGGATTTGTTAATGCAGCATCAGGACCTTTCCCAATAGTTGCATCAATAAGCATTAGTACTAATCCACCAAATATAATTCCTAGTGCTCCTGCAATGCTAGTTAAAAATACGGATTCAAGTATTATCTGACGTTTAATTTCCCAAGGTTTTGCTCCAATTGCGCGTCTAATTCCAATTTCTTTTGTACGTTCTTTTACTGTAATTAATAAAATATTACCAATTGCAAATACACCTGCAATTAAAGTTGCAATACCTACAAACCAAGTTAAAAATTGCATACCTGTTAAAAATCCAGTTACTTTAGCTATTTCTTTTCCTAAATTAAAACTTCCAATTGCTCTTTCATCTTTTGGATGCACTTTATGTAAATTTTTCAACAATAATTTAATATCCGCTTCAATTTGAGTAATATCAAATTCGGGTTTTCCTGTAATCATCATCCATCCAATACTATCACCTCTATTATATACTTGCTGAAATGTTGTAAAAGGAATATGAATATTTCCCTGTGGACCTCCTGAACCAATCTGCCCTTGTTTATACATTCCAACTACATTATAATTAATATCATTTATTTTAATATAAGTGCCAATTGGATATTCATCTTTATCAAAAAGTTGTTTGTAAATTTCTTCTTCAATTACACACACTTTTTTCTTTTCTTTAATATCATTATTATTGATAAATCGACCATAAACAAGATCTTTCTTTTGTACCTTATCCAACTCTGGATAATCTCCAAATATTCCAAAAGTTCCAGATTTAAAGTTATTAATTGCCATTGCCTGTGTTTGATGACGTGGAACTACAAACTCCAGACCTTCAATTTCGTTTTTAATATTTTCTAAATCCGACATTTTTAAGGTAAGGCTTTTCCCTTCTTGAAATCCTTTAAAAGGTTTGCTGGTTTGTTGCGCCCAAACAAATACACTATTTGTTGCAAAATTTCCAAACAATTTATTAAAGTTATTTTCAACACCTTTTGCTGCACCTAATAATACTACCAATAAAAATATTCCCCACATTACACCTATTACTGTAATACCTGTCCGCATTTTATTTTTACGAATACTACTAAATATCTCTTGCCAAGTATCTTTATCAAATAAAAACTTCATAATTATTCGTCGTTTAATGCTACTATTGGTTTAATTCTAGCGGCTCTTTTAGCTGGAATATAGCCCGCAATTGTTCCTGCAATTATTAATATTATGGTTGCTCCAACAACAACATATGTTTCAACACTAGGGTTTATTATGAAATATTTTTCCAAACTATCGCCTAATGATCTTAAAGCAAATACACCTATCATTAAACCTGAATAACCTGCAATTGCTGTAACAAATATTGATTCCATCATAATCATACCAATAATAGATTTAGGTGTTGCTCCTAATGCTTTTCTTATACCTAATTCTTTGGTTCGTTCTTTTACTATATAAACCATTATGTTACTTATTCCTATAATTCCAGCAACCAAAGTTCCAATTCCTATAAATAGTATTATTATGTTAAGAACCATCATAAATGATTGTACATTTTTAGTTCCTTCAGCATAATTTCGTACACGAATTGCAGACTGATCTCTTGGATCTACATTGTGCTTTTCTTTTAACATTTTGGTTAATAAATTACTAAAAGACAAGGCTTGATCCACACTTAATTTAGGGTTAAATGTGAGTCCAAAATAATCTAATTCATCATTAGGCTTATACATTCCTTGAAATGTTGTAAATGGAGTGTAAATATATCGTTCATCATTATCTCCTCCTGGATCATTAAAAACACCTACTACTTTATATGAAATACCTTCAATATTTATATTTTTCCCAACTGCACTTAACTGCCCAAATAAATCTTTTTCAACTAACCTACCAATAGCAACAACTTTAGCTCTTTTTTCAATATCTAAATACGATAAAAACCTTCCATCTTGTACAACTGCAGATTCTAAAGGTTGATAATCTGGATATACCGCTCTAATTGTATATCTATTTTGCTCACCCTTATAAATTACTTGCATACTCCTTTGAATATTTGGGCTGAAATATTGTATTTCATCCTCAAACTTTTCATTCAAAAATTTAGAATCTTCATTTCTAAATTGAATTCTCCTACCACTTTGTAATCCCTTATAAGGTTTAGTAGTATTTCCTGAATTTATATAAATTGAATTTTGTGAATCACCTGCAAATTGTTTTTCAAACGTGTGTTTTAAACCATTACCTATACCAAATAAGAGTGTAAATAGTAGAATAGCAAACGATATTGTAAAACCTGATAAAGCTGTTCTTAGCTTATTTTTACCTATTGCTTGGAAAATCTCACGCCAACGGTCTAAATCGAACATAATTTAAGCGTTTACTTTTTTATTAACTTTTTCATCACTTATTATTATTCCATCTTTCAAACGAACAATTCTATCCGTTTGAGCTGCAATATCTTCTTCGTGCGTAATTACAAAAACAGTCATTCCTTCTCTATTAATATCTTTTAACAATTGCATTACAGAGTCTGACGTTGTTGAATCTAAAGCTCCGGTTGGTTCATCAGCTAAAACCACTTTTGGGTTTGTAGCTAAGGCACGTGCAACAGCAACTCTTTGTTTTTCACCTCCTGAAAGTTCACTAGGTAAATGATCTGCCCTATCTTTTAAACCAACTTTATCTAAATATTTTAATGCAATTTCATGGCGCTCTTTTCTTGCCATACCTTGGTAATATAATGGAAGTGCTACGTTTTCAACCGCCGTTTTATACGTTATTAAATTAAATGATTGAAATACAAAACCTAAAAATTTATTTCTAAGTATTGCTGCATTTTTCTCATCTAAATTTTCTATTAATTGTCCATTTAAATAATAATTTCCTTCATCATGACCATCTAATAAACCAACAATATTTAACAACGTTGATTTTCCTGAACCTGAAGACCCCATAATAGCTACAAATTCACCTTTTTTTATATGTAAATCTAAGCCCTTTAATACATGGAGAGAATCTTTTCCCATAGGGTAAGATTTATGCAGTTTTTCAATCTTAATCATTTGGTTTGTTGTTTTAAACGAATTTATGAATTGCTCTTTAAAATAGTTATTAATGTTTTGTTAAAACACGATTAAATTTTTTAAAAATGTAACTTTGTTTTATGAACAAATTTAGTGGTAAATCAATTATTCTTTTTGATGGTGTTTGTAATCTTTGCAATTCATCTGTGAATTTTATTATAAAACACGATAAAAAAAAGAAATTCATATTTACCTCACTTCAATCAGACGCTACAAAAGAAATTTTGTTACAGTTCCAAACAAAAAAAATGAATATAGATTCAATACTACTTATAGAAAATGGAAATATTTATGAGAAATCAACCGCGGTTTTAAAAATTTCAAAACATTTAAATGGTGGATATAAATTGCTCTACGCTTTAATAATTGTACCTAAATTTATGAGAGATTTTGTATATCATAAAATAGCCAAAAACCGGTATTCATGGTTTGGAAAAAAGAAAAATTGTATGATTCCCAAAAAAGAATTGAAAAGTCGGTTTTTAATGAGTTAATAACTAGTTTATTTTAGTTTATACGCGTTGGGTGCAATTAGTTTTTGATGTAATTTTTTCGTCAATACGAGTGATTTTCAATAGAAAATTGTATCGAGAATAGAAAAATTAGCATTAAAAACTGTTCTCGACCTGCACGCCGGCAGGTGGGTACATTTTTTGTTTCATTTCATTGCTCAAAAAACACTCGAATTGACGTTTTTAATAATTACACCAAACGGGCTAGTTTATATAAAAAAACACCTTTTTAAAAGCCAAATTTTCGCCATTATAAACTTGATTTAGGTTGTTATAGTTATTGTTTATTAACTTGAGTTGGATTAACACGAAATACATAAAAGACTCTCTTTTAGCATATTAGAAAATCTATTAGATTTAGTTCTATTTTCAAGATTAAGATAAAATTTCCATTTTAAATTGCGTTAGGGATTGAAGCAATTGTTTGAGCTCTTTTTGAGACGATAGGAACAAAAAAGCGAGTGTGAAAAGCCCGGCCCGATAGGGAACGCCCAAAATTATTTAACTTTTATAATATAACTGCAAATTAAAGTTATTAGTCTAAAATAGTTAACAATATAAATTTCTATTGAAAATCACATAAAATGAATTTCATAATTACTATTTATAAGTAGTAATGAGATTCTAAAAAATAGCGATTTTCAATACTTTTAGACAGTCTTTTTTTATTTATTATTGTTTCTTTGGGTAATTATCATCCCAATCTTTAACTTTTGGTTTATGAAGTTTTCCTAATGATTTTGCCACTAACATAGCTACAGAAGCATCTCCAGTAACATTTACAGTTGTTCTACACATATCTAACGGTCTATCAATAGCAAAAATTAATGCCAAACCTGCTTCTGGAATGCCTGCTTGACCTAACACAATAACCAACATAACCATTCCTGCTCCTGGAACTGCAGCCGAACCAATACTAGCTAAAGTTGCGGTTACAATAATACCTAACTGCACGCCTAAAGATAAATCCATTCCAAAAGCTTGTGCAATAAATACAGCGGCTACTGCTTGATACAGACTTGTACCATCCATATTTATGGTTGCTCCAATAGGCAACACAAAACTACTAACTTCTTCATCTACACCTAAATGCTCGGTAACTCTTTCCATTGTTACTGGTAAAGTAGCAGCACTACTACTTGTTGAGAATGCCAATAACTGAGCTGGTGAAATTCCTTTTAAAAATGTTGATGGCTTTTTTTTAGTTACTATCCAAACTATCAGATTGTAAATTGTTATCATAAGAAATAATCCTAAAACTACCGTAAATGCATACCATACTAATGCTTTAAATAAATCTATACTTGGCGATTCAACTACTAAAGCTGCTAATAATGCAAACACTCCGTAGGGTGCTGCAAGCATAATAAGATCAATAATTTTTAATATTACTTCATTAAAACCATCAAAAAAGTTTTTAACCGTTTTAGATTTTTCTTCTGGAATAAGTATCAATCCTACTCCAAAAATTAAAGCAAAAAATATAACTTGAAGCATATTTTTATTTTCTGAAGCTGCTCCAAAAATATTTTCAGGAACTATATCAACCAATGCCTGTAAAGGACCACTTTCCTTTTGTTTGTCTGCCTCAGCTTTATATTTATTAGCATCTCCACTATAATTTTGAACTAATTCTTGACGTGTTTCATCTGAAATGGAATTCCCTGGTTTAATAATATTCACCAATAATAACCCTATAGAAACGGCAATTATTGTAGTTAATACATAAATACCAATTGTACGCCCTCCCATTTTAGATAATTTAGAAATATCTTTTAAATCGGAAACTCCTTTTATAAGTGAGGCTAATATTAATGGAACTGCAATTAATTTTAAAGCATTGATAAATATTTTTCCAAATGGTTTTATCCAATCTTGCACTATTTCTTTACCTCCTTCAAACTGTGTCATTAGTAAACCTACCAAAACACCTACAACCATTCCTAGAAGTATTTGCCAATGTAATGCTAATTTTTTCATCAAATAGTTTTAAAATTTGTGGAAAGATAAAAAAAACATAAAGGTTACGTGAATTTTAGCATAAAAAAAAGCACTCTAGGTGCTTTTTTTTCAATTATACTTTTTTAAACTTAAAACTGATATCTTAGTGATAAGGCTAAATCTAGATCGGTACCATCTCCATAGTCACCAACAACACCAAATTCAGGCCTAAAATCTATTGAAATTAACAGCGGAATATTAAAATCATATTCAATACCTATATTTCCGTCTGCACTTAAAAATAATCCGTCATCATCATTACCAGTGTAATCATTACCTTTACTCCAAGAACCAATACTAGCACCAAATCCAGCATACCAATTAAATCTTCCATCAAGATTCCAAACCCACTGATAAATACCCGTCAATTTAAACGCCTCTCCATATTTATCTCGATTTCTAAAACCTAAATCAAGTTCTAATCTTGTTGCTTCTCCTAATTCATGTTGATACGAAATTTCACTTCCAAAACCATCATTATCTCCAAAGCGTAAACCTATTGCATTTCTTGAAATATCTTGAGCATTCACACTAAAAATAACCAATGCGAAAAAAACTAAGCTAATAAATAATTTTTTCATTTTTTTATTTTTTAAAAAGTTAGACTGTTATATAATAATATGTAAAATTAACATTAAATTTCTAATAAAATATTTATTATTATTATTATATCATTTACTATAAAATAAAATATATTGTAAATTGACAAACTATTATTAATTAAAAAAAATGGCCGGATTATTAGATTTATTGAACAGTGATTTAGGAAAAACATTAGTAAGTAGTGCAAGCACACAACTTGGACAAAATAAAGTGCAAACTTCATCTGCATTAAGTACAGCGCTACCTTTAATTTTGGGCGCAATGAAAAATAACGCATCTACACCACAAGGTGCAGAAGGTTTATTAAGTGCTTTATCAAAAAAACATGATGGCAGCATATTGGATAACTTAGGAAATACGCTAGGAAATAGTGAAGTTTTATCTGATGGAGCTGGTATATTAGGACATATTTTTGGAGGAAAAGAACAAAATGTGGCGCAAGCAGTTAGTAAAAAAAGTGGAATGGATTTAGGTTCTGCTTTGAATTTATTAAAAATGGCTACACCTGTTATTATGGGTGTAATTGGTAAACAAACACGCCAAAATAATGTAAGTGATGCAAATGGTATTGGAGATTTACTTGGTGGTTTATTAGGAAGTGGAGCCCAAAAAGAACAAAGTTTAATTACAAAAATATTAGATGCAGACGGAGATGGAAGCGTTATAGACGATTTAATTGGTATGGCTGCAGGTGGAAAAAAGAAAGGTGGTATTGGTAGTCTACTTGGAGGTTTATTTGGAGGTAAATAATTAGTTTAAATTAATATTTAAAAGGGTCAAATTTAAAATTTGACCTTTTTTTTAAACTTTATTTTCTATTTGAAATATAAATGTATTTTTGCATTGAAATTATACAAAATGGAAAAACTAAAATTACGCTGGGGATTAACTTCTAATTTTCAGGTTTTATTAATACTAATTGCATTTTCTGTAAATGGCTCATTTGCTGCTTGGGTTGCGAAACCTGTTACTGAATTTATTGGATTAAGTAAAGAAAATCCTTGGTTGTTTTGGCCAGTAAGAATTATTTTAATATTCTTTATTTATCAATTAACATTACCTTTAGTTGGGTTTTGTTTTGGACAATTTAAATTCTTTTGGAATTTTTTCACAAAAAAAATGCTTAAACGAATGGGTTTCAAACGTTTTTTTAAAGAAGATTAATGTTCTTTCTTTAAAATATATTTATAAATCCATGTTAATGTGAAAGTTGGTAGAAAGTCGGATCCAAAAACACCAATTTCTTCAACAAAAGCAACAAGTCCTCCTATCTTACCTTCAGTTCCTTTGTACATTTTGTAAATTAAAAAGGCTGATGTTGGTGCCCAAATAACATCGGTAAATTCACCAACTAATGGGATTACAAATGAAAGCATTCCAATTCCATCAAAAAGTAAACCTAATAAAAGTAACTTGTATTTTTTTTTCATATATAATTAGTTTAACACCAGTTATATAACAATAAAAATGCCAATAGTATTACTTCTTTAATTTACTCTTATATTTTTTAATGAATTTTTCTAATTTCGGATTTATCACAGCCACACAATAACCTTGTGTTTTATTGTTGTTATAATAATTTTGATGGTATTGTTCAGCTTCATAAAACACATCCAATTCAGTAATTTCTGTTACTATTGAATCTTTATAAACTTTAGCTGCTGTTAGCGCATTTATAAAAACTTCCGCGGTTTCTTTTTGAGCTATTGAATTATAAAATATGGCAGATCTATATTGTGTACCTCTGTCATATCCTTGTTTATTTAAAGTTGTTGGGTTATGGGTACTAAAAAAAACATCTAAAATTTCTTGATAAGAAATAATAGAAGGATTGAAATAAATTTGAATTGCTTCAGCATGGCCAGTTTTTCCAGTTGTAATTTCTTTATATGTTGGATTTTTAAGTATACCTCCTGTGTAACCCGATGTTAATTTCTCAACGCCATTCAATCGCTGAAATATAGCTTCAGTACACCAAAAACAACCATTTGCTAAAGTTGCAGTTTCTAATTTACTTGACATTTTTGTTTTTTTAGTTAAAGTAGATTGTGCTAAAATATTTGTAATTGTAATAACAGAAACTATGGCAATAATAACATTTTTTTTCATTTCTAAATTATTTTAAAAATAAGTCGAAATATTTTACCGTTAATTACAATCCTTCTGGAATTAATTTTTGAGGAAATTGAATTAAACTTTCGGCTCCATTTTTCCCAATACTTGCAACACCAAACAAATAGTTATCTATTACTATATTTTCCAACGTATAATCTGTTGCTTTACCAACAAACCTACTTTTTTGCCATACTGGTGAAGTTGTATCTCGCCAATAAATTTTATACCCAATAACATTTTCATCTTCAACATTGTCCCATTTTAAACGGGTTGAAGGTTGCACCGCGCCAGCAATCATCACATTTTTAGGTTCTAATGGCGCCCCAGCTAATGATGCTAATGTTAAACAGTTTACAGCTGTTAATTTAGCTGCGTATTCAAAGTTTACACCATCAATAACATCTCCATAATGAATGCCGTTTTCTACTCTAATATCTTGATGCTGACGATTGTAGTTTTCGTGAGTTTCCATAATTCTAACACCTGTAAAACCTTCATCATTAAAAGGACGATGATGCCCTCCTCTTCCAAACCGGTCCAATCTGTAAACCATAATAGCATCCAAATTAGTCATATATTCATCTGTTAATTTATCAACATATCTAGCTAACTGACGTGAAGGACCATCTACTTCGCCACCATAAAAACGCATATTATTTCTTTGATTTTCTGTAGTTTCCATAGAAATAGCTTCAGAAAAAACTCTAAAAGTGCTATTGTCAATTACCCTATCTATTCCTCTAATATTTCCAATCATATCATTATTTAAAACGCCAATAATATCCCAGGCATTTTCTTTGGCATATTTTGCCATTATTTTCCCACCATATAAGCCTTGTTCTTCACCGGATAATCCAACATAGATTATTGAAACAGGGAATTTGTATTTGCTTAAAACACGTGCTGCTTCTATAGTACCTGCCATTCCTGTAGCATTATCATTAGCTCCAGGAGAATCTGAATTAAAATCATTAACATCTGAAACACGAGAATCAATATCGCCTGACATAATTACATAACGATTTGGATATAACGAACCTCGCTGTATTGCCAAAACATTTACAACTTTAGTATCTTTAATTATTCGCCTACCATCAGCTTTTACTAAGTCTCCTAAATAACTTACTTCTAAACAATTATTACAATTTTTAGAAACTTCTTCAAAAGTAGTTTTAATCCACCTACGTGCTGCTCCAATTCCTCTTGTTTCCGATATTGTATCTGATAACGTATGACGCGTTCCAAAATTAACCAGTATTTTTATATCTCTTTCAATTCGTTCCGCAGAAGTTGCCGTAGAAATTTCAGTTAATATTTTATTAATTTCAGATTGAGAAAATCCTACTGTACATAGCATTAAAAAAAAGACAACTACGCAGTTTTTAGTAAGTTTCATTGTGGAAAAAATTTAAATATGTTCAATTGTGTGTACAACGCTTTCAAGCATTTCTTCAGTAAAATCTAAATGAGTTACCATACGTAATTTTCCTTGTCCCATTGAAATAAGAGCTATCCCGGCATCATTTAAACGGCTTATAAAATCTTGTTCATTAATAGAATCAATCACATAAAAAATTACAATATTCGTTTCAATTGGCTCAACTTTTTTAATTAAGGAACAATTTTGCAGTGTTGCACCAAGTATTTTTGCACGCGTATGATCAATTGCTAACCTATCAATATGGTTATTTAAAGCATAAATTCCTGCAGCTGCTAAATAACCTACTTGTCGCATAGCTCCTCCAAATAACTTTCTTATTCTTAAAGCCTGCTGAATGTGTTTTTTACTTCCTAATAATAATGAACCTACAGGAGCACCTAAACCTTTTGATAAGCAAATAGAAATCGTGTCAAAAACTTCACCATATTGTTTAGGTGATTCATTTTTAGCAACTAAGGCATTAAATAATCTAGCTCCATCTAAATGTAAGGCTAAATTATTATCAGTACAAACTTGCTTAATTTTTAATATTTCCTCAAAATCCCAGCAAGCTCCTCCTCCTTTATTAGTTGTGTTTTCAAGTACAACCAATCTAGAATATGGTGTGTGAATATCTGATCTTCCATCTGAAATAGCTTCTTGCAATTGTATGGCTTTAAACATTCCTCTTTCACCATCAATTAAATGAGAGGTAACTCCTGCATTAAATGCTGCTCCACCACCTTCAAAATTATAAACATGAGCCCATTTATCACAAAACATTTTATCTCCAGGATGCGTATGCAACTTTATTCCTGTTTGATTTGCCATGGTTCCTGATGGAAAAAATAATGCATCCTCCATTCCAAACATTTCTGCAATTTTTTCTTGTAACTCATTAACGGTTGGGTCAGAATTAAACACGTCATCACCAACTTCAGCACTCATCATTGCTTTTAACATTCCTTTTGTTGGCTTTGTTACTGTGTCACTAATTAAATTTATTTGCATAGATTAAAAATGAAAGGTTATTTTTGTATTTCTTAATTACTAAAATGATATCAAACGAACACATAAATAAATTACAAGAACGGTTAGGCAAGTTAAAAACTTACCTTGAAATTGACAAGAAAAAAATTGAAATTTCTAACGAGGAAGAACAAACTGCAAATCCAGATTTTTGGAACAATCCAAGAGAAGCTGAAATTGTAATGAAAAATCTTCGAATGAAGAAGAAATGGGTTGAAGATTTTAATGATATTGTTACAAATTTGGAGGAGATTTCTATTCTTTTTGAATTTTATTCAGAAGGTGAAGCTTCCGAAGAAGAAGTTGAAAAATTATACAATGCTACAATTCTTTTAGTTGAAGATTTAGAATTTAAAAATATGCTCTCTGACGAAGGTGACAGTTTAAGTGCTGTACTTCAAATTACTGCTGGAGCTGGAGGAACAGAAAGTTGTGATTGGGCTCAAATGTTAATGCGTATGTATTTAATGTGGAGTGAAAAACAAGGATTTAAAGTTAAAGAATTAAATTTTCAGGCTGGAGATGTAGTTGGAATTAAAACAGTTACCATAGAAATTGAAGGTGAATATGCTTTTGGATATTTAAAAGGTGAAAATGGAGTACATAGATTGGTACGCATTTCTCCTTTTGATAGTAATGCCAAACGACACACCACATTTGCTTCTGTTTACGTATACCCGTTAGTTGATGACAGTATTGAAATTGAAGTTAATTCAGGCGAAATAACGTGGGAAACAATGCGTTCAAGCGGAGCTGGAGGTCAAAATGTAAATAAAGTTGAAACTGCAGTTCGTTTACGTCATAAATCTTCAGGTATTGTAATTGAAAATTCAGAAACTCGTTCACAACTTGAAAATAAAGCGAAGGCTATGCAATTGCTAAAATCTCAATTGTATGAAATTGAATTACAAAAACAGCGTGAAAAACGTAATGAAATTGAGGCGAATAAAATGAAAATTGAATTTGGTTCTCAAATTAGAAACTATGTTATGCACCCATATAAATTAGTTAAAGATGTAAGAACTGCTTTTGAAACTGCCAATGTAGATGCTGTAATGAATGGAGAAATAGATGGTTTTATTAAAGCCTATTTAATGCAACAAGGGCAAAATGAAACTTCAACAGATTTATAATGAAACATACTATTGATACTATAATTTTTGATTTAGGTGGTGTTTTAGTTGATTGGAAACCAGAATATGTTTATAGAAATGTTTTTAATTATGATGAAGAAAAAGTACAATGGTTTTTAAATACTATTTGTACACCACAATGGAATATGGAGCAAGATGCTGGTAGAACTATTAAAAAAGCAGAACAACTTAAAATTGTTGAATTTCCGGAACATAAAGAATTAATTAAACTTTTTTATAAAAACTGGGAATATATGTTTTCAGGTCCAATTATTAAAAATGTTGAGTTGTTTAAAAGATTAAAAGCATCAAAAAAATATAAAGTATATGCGCTAACTAATTGGAGTGCTGAAAAATGGGATAAAGCATTAGCGCTATTTCCTTTTTTTAATGATTTTGACGGAGTTGTAGTTTCTGGACAGGAAAAAACAAGAAAACCCAATCCTGAAATTTATAATATTCTGCTAAACAGGTACAATATTACACCCGAAAAAGCAATTTTTATTGATGACAACGAAGAAAATATTGTGGCTGCAAAAAAATTAAAATTACAAAGCATTCATTATAAATCGCACTCACAGCTTGTTAAATCTTTACATTCACTACACATTAAATTTTAATTAATCTTCCTTTTATTAACGATTCTTCAATAAACTGTAATTTATTTCACATAAAACGTTGTTTATTAACAATAATTTGTATTTTTACATTTGAAAAAAGATTAAGTTTTCATCAAGAAAACATAAATAAAAAATTGTTACGAAATATTAATTAAAAGTTTTTTTATGAGAAGACTGTTTATCGCGTTATTTATAATTTTCCCTTCACTTATATTTAGCCAAGAAAAAAACAATCCCCATTATACAATATCAGGTAAAATTATTGATGCTTCAACCCAATTACCACTGGAAGACGCAACAATATTATTTAAAAGTTTAGACTCTAATCAAATAAAATTTGGTGGTATTACAAATGCAAGAGGAAAATTTTCTATTGATGTTCCAAAAGGTACTTATAACGCTTCGGTAGAGTTTTTATCATTTCAAACAAAAAAATTAAATATTTCAATTATAAATAGAGACTTAAATATTGGAACTATTCAATTAGAATTAGATACCGAATTTTTAGATGAAATAGAAATAATTGGAGAAAAAAGCACTTTAGAATTTAAAGCAAATAAATTAGTTTACAATGTAGGAAAGGATATTTCTACTGATGGAGGTGTAGCTACAGATATTTTAAATAACATACCTTCAGTGAACGTTGATCCTAATGGAAGTATCTCTTTAAGAGGGCAAAACGTTACAATATATATAAATGGAAGAACATCTTCACTCTCCAAAAATGAATCTTTAAAAACATTACCCGCAGGCTCAATTGAAAAAATTGAAGTTATTACAAGTCCAGGTGCAAAATATAAGGCATCTTCAACTGGTGTTATTAATATAACTTTAAAAAAAGGTAAGGATGAAGGCTTAAACGCTTCCATAACAACTTCTGCCGGTTATAAAGATTATTACGGAGGCTTACTTACATTAAATCATAAATCAAAAAGTTTAAATTTCTTTACAAATACTTCATTTTCTCAAAGTAATCCAATTACAACTTCAAACAATGAAAATGAATACTTCAATAATGGAATTACTACTTCATTTTTAAATGAAAATAGTGATTTTAATAACAAGCGTACTAATTTCCAAAGCACTATTGGAGCCGAGTTCTATATTTCTAAAAACACCATATTAACAAGTACCATAAATTATACAAAATTAAATTTTAATACTAGTAGCAATACACTCTCAAAGTTTTTTGATGCATCAAAATCTCCAACATATTCAAACAATAGAGATTATATTGGAAATTTTGATAATGAAATTATGGAGTTTGATGTTAATTTTGAGCATAATTTTAAAAAAGAAGGAAGGAAAATATCTTCTTATTTCACTTATAGTAATGACGAAGAATATCAAACAAATACTATAAACAACTCCAATATAAGTTTTAGAAATGAAGATTATATTGAAAAGACTGATTTAAATAATAAACTTGTAGGTATTGCTTACCAAACCCCAATAAATAATTCTTCTAGCTTTTCACTGGGGTATGATGGTGAATTTGGGAAAGTTCCTTTTAAAAATACTGGTATAACAATTGGTAATAATCTTGATTATTCAGAAGATGTTCACCAAGCATATCTTGATTTTGAATATGAAGGTGAAAAATTATATTTCAATGGGGGTTTAAGAGGAGAATTTACAGAAACAACAATTGATTATATTGATTTAAATACAATACTAACTAAAAAATATAACAACGTATTTCCTTCAGTTTATTTAGACTATACTTTTAATGATTCAAATAGTTTAAGCTTAAGTTATAAAAAAGGAATTAGCAGACCTATTCCATCAAAATTACAACCTTTTGAAGAAAAAATAAGTGAAACTTCTTTTTATAAAGGAAATGAAGATATAAATCCTATATATTTTGATTATTCAAATGTATCTTATGTTTATTCTAGTGAAAAAATCACACTATCCACATCGCTGTTTTTTTGGAGATTTAATGATTATTGGCAAGATGTAACATTTGAAACTGGCGAACAAATAAATGGTACACCTAAACTATTAACAACCCCAATCAATCTTGGAAAAGTAGATTATTATGGTATTGACATTACATCAACATTTAAGGTGTCAAATATGTTGAACTTTACTGCATATGCAACAGTTTATAATTTTGATCAAACGGGTACTTTTGAAACCGTTAATACCAATAACGAAACCATTATTCTAGATTATAATTTTGCTAATTTAAATGGTAATTTTAGTATACTTACACAGCTAAAAATACCTAATGCCTTTAATTTTCAAATAAACGCAAAACATTACCTAGAATCTGAAGGTGCGTATTCTATTAGAAAAGCATACACATTTGCGAGTGCAGCAATTAATAAAGATTTATTTAAAAAAAATGCAACAATTAGTTTAACTGTAGATGATATTTTTATATCAAGAATTACAAATAGAGATCGTTTTGACACAAATTACTTTTCAAAAAGTACAATTCAAAATAAGTATCGCACCATAATTTTATCATTTACTTACAGATTTAACCAAAGTAAAAAGGATAGACGAATTAATTTTGATAAAAAAGAGATTAAACCAAATTACTAAACTCTTTTTATTGTTATTTTTACATTAAAATCTATTCATGAAAATATATCACAATCCACGTTGTAGTAAAAGTCGTCAAGGTTTAGCAATTTTAGAAGCATCTAAATTAAGTTTCAAAACAATTAACTATTTAGAAACTCCTATTTCTAAAAAAGAACTTGAAGAAATTATAAAATTGTTAAAAATTGCTCCTATTGATCTAGTAAGAAAAAATGAAGCTATTTGGAAAGATAATTATAAAGGTAAAACTTTAACAGATGACACTATAATTAAGGCAATGGTAGAAAACCCTAAACTAATTGAGAGACCTATTGTAATTCACAATAATAAAGCAGTAATTGGGCGTCCACCTGAACTAATTAAAACTCTTTTATAAAATTTATGTTTTTTTTAACAAAACAAAAATATATAAAAAACACTCTCAAATTTTCAAAATAACCCTATAATACCAATACACAGTCTACTTGTAGCCTTTATATTTTTATTCGAAATATATAATTTTATTATTTTCCCAACTTTTAAACTTATAAACCGTTAACACTAGTTAACATAAATCAACTTATACATTTACTATTTTTGAACTTTACTAACTATAAAATTAATTTTAATGAAAAGAAGTAGTCTTCTCGTTTTTTTTACATTGATGTCGATGGTTTCTTTTTCACAAAAAAAAGCCAACTCATTACCTCTAGTTTCAGTCTCAGGAAAAGTAATCGACATTGAAACGAAGCAAGCATTAGAATATGCCACATTAATTTTCACTCCAGTAAATGGGAAAAAAATTACTGGTGACATTACCGATAAAAACGGACAATTTAATATTAATGTTGTAAAAGGAACTTACAATATTACTGTTGAGTTTATTTCATTTAAACA
>TARA_R110001583_G_scaffold2083_2_pt1 | contig 17879 bp, 14 predicted proteins | sample TARA_R110001583 | Tara Oceans TARA_R110001583 (sample SAMEA4398432) | marine metagenome | biome: Polar Biome; feature: [MES] marine water layer (ENVO:01000295) within the mesopelagic zone...; material: water (ENVO:00002006), including particulate matter (ENVO:01000060) such as...... | reverse complement strand
TTTAGACCATTTATAAAGATCACTTAATTAGTTTGATTGGTATAACTGTAATGAGTAATTAAACAAATAACGAGTTAACCAGTAATTATTTAGTTTGTAGCAGTTTAATTCAAATACAAGACAAAAAAGCAGAGTTGACGTTAGTCAATGAGTATTTTTCAACGCAGTAGTTGAGTTAAACCGTAATAAAATAAATGATTACTAACAAATAAAAGGCTCCCCCCGTGGCAAAAATAATAAGCAAGATAAACACTCGCAGCCAAGATTTCCTAGATAATGCTGCACATATGCAAACCCAAGTAGATGATTTACGAGAAAAACTCAGTGAAATCAAACTTGGCGGTGGCGAACGTTCTCGTGAGCGACACATTGGACGTGGAAAGTTATTACCAAGAGAAAGGGTAAATGCTTTACTTGACGACGGCTCAGCATTTTTAGAGTTTTCACAGCTTGCAGCCTACAAAGTTTACGATGATAACGTGCCTAGTGCCGGTATTATCACTGGTATAGGCCGAGTAGCTGGCCAAGAGTGTGTTATTGTTGCCAATGATGCCACAGTTAAAGGGGGTACTTATTACCCACTAACCGTTAAAAAACACCTTCGCGCTCAATCTATTGCACAAGAAAACAACTTACCTTGTATTTATTTAGTTGATTCTGGCGGTGCAAACCTACCAAACCAAGATGATGTATTTCCAGACAAAGAACACTTTGGTCGAATTTTCTTTAACCAAGCAAACATGTCAGCCAACAATATTCCTCAGGTTGCTGTTGTTATGGGCTCTTGTACTGCCGGTGGTGCTTATGTTCCTGCAATGGCAGATGAGTCTATTATTGTTAAAGAGCAAGGAACTATATTTTTAGCCGGCCCGCCACTTGTTAAAGCCGCTACCGGTGAAGTAGTCAGCGCTGAAGACTTAGGCGGCGCAGACGTACATTGTCGTACTTCAGGTGTTACCGATCATTATGCACAAAACGATCATCATGCACTTGAAATAGCGCGTTCTGCCGTTGAAAATTTAAACCGAGTAAAACCAGTAACAATAGACTTTCAAGAAGTTGTTGAACCTGCCTATCCCACTGAAGACATTTACGGCATTATTCCTAAAGATACCCGCCAGCCTTACGATATACGTGAAGTTATTGCTCGTATTGTTGATGGCAGTGATTTTCACGAGTTTAAAGCCCTTTATGGCAGTACCTTAGTTTGTGGCTTTGCCAACATTTACGGCTATCCCGTTGGTATTGTTGCCAATAACGGGGTGTTATTTGGCGAGTCTGCTGAAAAAGGTGCTCACTTTATTCAACTTTGTGCACAGCGTAAAATTCCACTGGTATTTCTACAAAACATTACCGGCTTTATGGTGGGTAAACAATACGAGTCAGGCGGTATAGCCAAGCACGGTGCCAAAATGGTTACAGCTGTTGCTACGGCACAAGTTCCTAAATTTACCATTTTAATTGGTGGTAGCTTTGGCGCAGGTAATTACGGCATGTGTGGTCGTGCTTATGATCCTCGCTTCTTATTTATGTGGCCAAACTCACGTATTTCAGTAATGGGTGGCGAGCAAGCTGCTGGCGTTATGGCGCAAGTAACACGTGATAAAAAAGAAAAACTAGGTGAAAGCTGGAGCGAAGCCGAAGAGCAAAGCTTTAAGCAGCCTATCATCGAAAACTATGAACACCAAGGTCACCCTTATTACGCTTCAGCGCGATTATGGGATGACGGCATTATTGACCCTGCTGACACGAGACAAGTGTTAGGTTTAGCTATTTCTGCCTCATTAAACAAAACAATTGAAGACACCAAGTTTGGCATCTTCCGTATGTAACCGTATAGAACAAGGGTACTTATTATGAATACCAATAACGACACGGTTTTGTTAGAAGTTAATGAGCAAGGTATTGCCACAGTCACTTTAAACAATCCTGAAAAACACAATGCTTTTGATGATGTCATCATTAAACAGTTAACGACTATTTTTAATGACATCAGTAAGCGCGATGACATTAGCATTATGATTTTAGCCTCAAATGGCAAAAGTTTTAGTGCAGGAGCTGACTTAGGTTGGATGAAACGTATGGCTGGTTACTCGTATGAAGATAACTTGAAAGATGCCAACGCTTTAGCGCAAATGTTGAAAGCGTTAAACTTTTTGCCACAAACGACTATCGCCAAGATTCAAGGTGCCGCTTTTGGTGGTGCTGTTGGTTTAGCTAGCTGTTGCGACATTGTTATCGCGAGTACCAAAGCGAGCTTTTGCTTAAGTGAAGTAAAGTTGGGCTTAATACCTGCAACTATCAGCCCTTATGTGGTTGATGCGATAGGTTTAAAAGCCAGCCGCCGTTACTTTCAAACTGCAGAACGCTTTTTTGCTGACAAAGCTCAGCAGCTTGGCTTGGTAGATGAAATGGTAGCCCCTGACGAGTTAACTGCTGAAGTTAACGCCATGGTAACTAAGTTATTAGCCAATGGTAGCCAAGCGAGACGACAGGCAAAAAAACTCAGTCAAGATGTCGCCTTTCAAACAATTGATGAAAACTTACTCACAGACACGAGTGAGCGCATAGCAGCTATTCGTGTATCGCCTGAAGGACAAGAAGGCTTAACCGCTTTTTTCGAAAAACGAGCACCCAATTGGTAAATCCAATTAGCATAGAGTTGCCCGTTTCTCAGTGATACTAAGTGATACTAAAAGAATAAGAGGATAGATAAATGTTCAGTAAAATTTTAATTGCCAACCGTGGTGAAATTGCCTGCCGCATTATTAAAACAGCCAAACAGATGGGTATATTAACCGTTGCCGTTTATTCAGATGCCGACAAAGATGCGTTGCATGTTCATATGGCGGATGAAGCGGTTTACATTGGCCCTTCACCATCGCGTGAAAGCTATTTATTAGGTGATAAAGTTATCGCTGCAGCCGTAAAAACAGGGGCTCAAGCGATCCACCCTGGTTATGGCTTTTTGTCTGAAAATGCGGGCTTTTGTCGAAATTGTGCCGCTGAAAACATCACTTTTATTGGCCCTCCAGTAGGCGCCATTGAAGCAATGGGTTCTAAATCTGCCGCTAAAAATATTATGGAAAAAGCCAATGTGCCTTTAGTGCCTGGCTACCATGGTGATGATCAATCACGTGATATTATCAAAAAAGCCGCTGACGACATGGGCTATCCTGTACTATTAAAAGCCACAGCTGGTGGCGGTGGTAAAGGAATGCGCCAAGTTTGGAGTGAAGAAGAGTTCGATGAAGGTTTAGCCGCAGCAAAACGTGAATCGATGTCATCATTTGGTGATGACACCATGTTAGTTGAAAAATATTTAACACAGCCTCGTCATGTTGAAATACAAGTATTTTGTGATAATCACGACAATGCAGTTTATTTATTTGAACGTGATTGTTCAGTACAACGTCGTCATCAAAAAGTAATTGAAGAAGCACCAGCCTTTAGTATGAGCCAAGAATTACGTGCTCAAATGGGCGAATCAGCTATAAAATCAGCCCAAGCGATAGGTTATCAAGGTGCGGGTACCGTTGAATTTTTACTTGATATTGACGGCTCTTTCTATTTCATGGAAATGAACACCCGCTTACAAGTTGAGCATCCTGTTACTGAAATGATCAGTGGACAAGATTTAGTCGAATGGCAATTACGCGTCGCCGCGGGTGAGCTGTTGCCAAAAACACAAGAACAACTTGTGCTTAATGGTCATGCTTTTGAAGCACGTATTTATGCCGAAGATCCTAATAACGACTTTTTACCGGCAACAGGAAAATTAACGCTATTAAAAACGCCAATTGAGAGCGAACATGTTCGTATAGATACCGGTGTTCGCCAAGGCGATGATGTTAGCGTGTATTACGATCCGATGATTGCCAAATTAATTGTTTGGGATGAAAATCGTGAAAAAGCATTACAGCGCTTAGCAAAAGCATTGAGTGAGTATCGTATTAATGGTGTAGTCACTAATATTGATTTTCTTTATAATTTAGCCACATCAGCACCTTTTAAAGCCGCTGATATTGATACCGGTTTTATTGAAAAAAATTATGACCTGATTTTTCACAACGACGAAAAACCGTTAGTAAATGAATTACCTATAGCGGCTTTATTCCTGATTCTATCGAAAGAAAACAAGGCAAAACAACAAGCGCAAAAAAGTAATGACCCACATTCACCTTGGTACAATGCGAGTGCATGGCGTCTAAATGAAGCTAATTTACATACCTTAGTTCTAGCGCACAATGAAACTGAATATACGGTAACTGTTGAACAAAAACGCCAAGGTAATGATGCCTATTATTCAATTAATATCAATGGTGATATTTTTGACTGCCAAGGCGAGATTTTAACGACACCGCACAATGATGACACAATTGTAGCGACGGTTAACGGACATCGTAGTCAAACGACCTTTAATCATTTTGAAAATACTATTAGCCTATACAGAACTAATGGCGTATTTAATTTTACCCATATTTTACCTGACTGTGGTCAAAGTGATGATGATGACGATCATGGTGGTTTAGCAGCGCCAATGAATGGCACCATGGTTAGTGTTTTAGTTAAATCTGGTGAACAAGTTAACAAAGGTCAACCGCTTGTGATCATGGAAGCGATGAAAATGGAGCATACTATCAAAGCGCCAAGTAACGGTACTATTGATGAGATATTCTTCCATGAAGGTGACATGGTTGATGGTGGCGCTGAGTTACTCGCTTTTACGGCAGAAGAAACTACTAATGAAGAGTCGGAATAATTATGTTATCAAGCAAATTACCACAACAAGTCAAAGTTGTTGAAGTGGGTCCTAGAGATGGCCTACAAAATGAAGCGATTCCTGTTAGTGCAGCTGATAAAATTAGTCTGATAGAAAAACTTAGCGATGCAGGGGTTACTTATATTGAAAGTGGCAGCTTTGTTTCACCTAAGTGGGTACCACAAATGGGTACCTCTACTGAAGTATTTGAAAAGCTTAATCGTATTAAGGGTGTTACCTATGCGGCATTAACACCTAACCTGCGCGGTTTTGAGGCCGCATTGGCAGTCAATGCTGATGAGGTCGCTATTTTTGGTGCTGCCTCTGAAAGTTTCAGCCAAAAAAATATAAATTGCTCTATTGAAGAAAGCCTTGCGCGTTTTGCTCCTATTATGGAAGAAGCTAAAAAAGCGAATATCAAAGTACGTGGTTATGTTTCTTGTACGTTAGGTTGTCCCTATGAAGGGGATATAGACCCTGAGCAAGTTGCTTTAGTCGCGGAGAAACTACTTGCCATGGGCTGTTATGAAATATCCTTAGGTGACACAGTAGGTGTTGGCAACCCAGCTAGCGTAACCAAAATGATAGAAGCCGTAAGCGCACGCGTACCAATAGATAAGTTAGCTGTGCATTTTCATGATACCTATGGGCAAGCATTAACAAATATTTACGCGGCATTACAACTCGGCGTTAGTGTTGTTGATAGTGCTGTTGCTGGTTTAGGTGGTTGTCCTTATGCTAAAGGTGCCTCAGGTAATGTAGCCACTGAAGATGTAGTTTATATGCTTAATGGTTTAGGTATATCGACAGGTATCGATTTCAAAAAACTACTACAAGCAGGCTGGTTTATTAGTGATAAGTTAGGGAAAGCACCTATATCTAAAGTATCAAATGCGTATCTTTCACAAGAAAAATAGCACAAGAACAAGTTTAAGAAGAATAGCTATTTCTTCACGTCGAGATAATGAAGATAAGAGCAAAAAAAATATAATGATTATTTCTTTTGTTTCTTCTCTCACTCTGTTAAATTTTCACAAAATATTAAACCAAATTAGGAGAATAAAATGGCAGGGTTCGACAAAGTAGTCTCAAGCTATGAGGAAGCCATGGCTGGACTAACAGATAACATGACCGTTATCGCAGGTGGTTTTGGTTTATGTGGTATCCCAGAAAACTTGATCAGTGAAATAAAACGTAAAGGTACTAAAGGATTGACCTTAGTTTCTAATAACTGTGGTGTTGATGATTTTGGTCTAGGTGTGTTATTAACAGATCGCCAAATAAAAAAAATCGTCGCCTCTTATGTAGGTGAAAACGCCGAATTTGAACGCCAAATGATGGCAGGTGAATTAGAAGTAGAGCTTACACCTCAAGGGACTTTAGCTGAAAAAATGCGCGCTGGCGGTGCTGGTATACCTGCATTTTATACTGCAACCGGTGTAGGCACACCAGTAGCAGAAGGTAAAGATGAGCGAACATTTAATGGCCGTGATTATATTTTAGAAGAAGCTATTGTTGGTGACTTTGCCATAGTTAAGGCTTGGAAAGCTGACAGATACGGTAACTTAGTCTTCAGAAAAACCGCAAGAAACTTTAATCCGATGGCGGCTACGGCAGGAAAAATCACCGTCGTTGAAGTAGAAGAAATTGTTGAACCGGGTGAACTAGACCCTGATCAAATTCACACTGCGGGAATATATGTTGATCGTCTAATATTAGGCACTTTCGAAAAGCGTATAGAACAACGTACAATTCGTCCATCTTCAGCGGAAGGAGATAAATAATGGCTTTATCAAGAGAACAAATTGCACAGCGTGTTGCACAAGAACTAAAAGATGGTTATTACGTAAATTTGGGTATAGGTATCCCGACGTTAGTGGCTAACTATGTACCTGACAACATGGAAGTCATGTTGCAATCAGAAAATGGACTTTTAGGTATGGGACAGTTTCCAACCGAAGAAGAAATAGATGCTGATCTAATCAATGCCGGCAAGCAAACAGTTACAATGGCTAAAGGTGCATCAATTTTTGATTCTGCAGAGTCATTTGCCATGATTCGTGGCGGCCATGTAGATTTAACCGTTCTTGGCGCATTTGAAGTGGATGTAAATGGTAATATAGCCTCTTATATGATCCCTGGTAAACTTATCAAGGGGATGGGCGGCGCAATGGATTTAGTTGCTGGCGCGGATAATATTATTGTCACAATGACTCATGCATCAAAACATGGTGTGTCTAAGTTATTAAGTAATTGTACTTTACCCCTCACAGGAAAGTCATGCATCAAAAAAGTATTAACTGATTTGGCCTTTATCGAAATAAAAGAAGGTAAATTTCATTTACTAGAACGCGCTCCTGGTGTTTCAGTTGAAGAAATAATCAAATTAACTGAAGGTGAACTTGTTATTACAGGTGATATTCCTGAGATGACATTTTAATAAAAAGTAGCTATTTTAATAAAGAAGTTATTTTGTAAAACTAATAATCCCCCCTGCTTTGCAGCTGACTACTACTTTAGTTGCAATTCAGGGAATATTTAGCGATACTTATTGCTGACAAAGAAAAGGCAAAACACGCGAAAACGTGTTACGCAAAACCACCGGCCTAAGGAATTAACTAATTTTATAATTAGAAAATTTACGGCAGCGGAGTCACCTCGTTTAATAGGTACATCCCGTGGTTTTTTCTTTTAATAATCCATTTATATAAAAGGTTACTAAAATGAAAAAATTATTAATAGCTTCTACCATCACTGTTCTAACATTAACGTCTGTTGTATCGACGCCTCAAGCACAAGCTGCGAACATTGCGCAAAGTCTATGTGAGTATGTTGCTGCTGACGATAAAAAGCGCATGCGTTCTTTTTTAAAGACGAATAAATTAAAAATTCGTCGTGTCTTCGACGGTATTGAGTGTAATGGTAAAAACTTATTAGAGTTTGCTTCAACTCGAGGCTCGGTAGAAACAGGTTCTTTGATGATTTCTAAATTACCAAAGAAAGTTGTTTCAGCTAACCTTGTAAATTTGCAAGCTGGATCGCAACCATTGATTGATGCTGCAAACGCTCGCGTTAGCAGCTAATAAATTATTTTCAGCTCTGCATACAGCTTATAACTATTCTTACCTTTTAGGCAAGACCGGTGATAAGCAGAAGATTAACTGTTAATAATTCTATGTCATTTTAAATAGCCAGCTTTCATAGCTGGCTTTTTTTATTGTCATTGATTTTACTATTTCGCCAAGTGTAGTTTTCAACAATACTCATCAGCTAAACCAACTCCATAGTTTTTCCTAAAAATCACAAAATCCCTATAAATTAAATTGCTATGTTTTTATAAACAAGCTAGCGATGTTATCAAAAACCTCATACACTTAGATTAATGAATAATATATTTTTAATTTAATAACAATAAGCTATGACTAAAAAACGTAATTACGTCGCAAGTAAAAGTGCTTTAGTACTCACCGGTGGTGGCGCTCGTGCTGCTTACCAAGTAGGTGTGTTATCAGCAATAGCTAAATTCATTCCAAGAAACCATGGTATCCCCTTTCCTATTCTGTGTGGCACTTCAGCAGGTGCAATCAATACCACCGCTTTAGGTTGCTACGCTTCCTGCTTTAACTTAGGAGTAAAAAAACTAGAGTGGATATGGAAAAATTTAGACACAGCAAAAATTTATCACAATGACACCAGAGGCGTTTTTGGTCACATTGGAAAAGGGATGTTAGCTAGCTTTCAAGCCGATTATGCCAATAAACTACCCCGTAGCTTATTGAACAATTCGCCACTAAGAAATTTACTCAATTCTGTTATGAACTTTAAGCGCATTGACAACAATATATTACGTGGTTATTTGTCATCCGTTTCAGTCACTGCATCAAGTTATAGCACAGGAAACTCAATCAGTTTTTTTCAAGCAGAAGACAATACTCTTCCTTGGGAAAGAGCAAAACGTTGTGGTCAACCCACGCAACTAAATACCGAACATTTAATGGCATCATCAGCTATTCCATTGGTTTTTCCATCCATAAAAATAAAAAATCAGCATTATGGTGATGGCTCAGTACATCAATTATCACCACTTAGTCCTGCAATTCATTTGGGCGCTGAACGTATATTTGTCATTGGCGTAGAGCAACCTAAAACGACCCTACATTCGAGTGATAACACTTTACATCCACCAACAGCAGCAACCGTTGCCGGCCACTTGTTGGACTCCATATTTGCAGATACTATGAATAGTGATCTAGAGCGAATGGTGCGTATTAATGAAACACTAAAGTTAATTCCAAAAAGTGAAAAAGATAAGAGGGAAGGTTTAAAACATATTGATAGCTTTATCATTAACCCAAGTCATGATTTAAATGCCATTGCCCTTAATTACTATTATGATTTACCTTTACCTGTTCGGCTATTGTTGCGCAGTACAGGTATTAGCAACGATTCTGAATCCAGTATTATTAGTTATCTATTATTTGAAAAAAACTTTTGTGCTGAATTAATAAAATTAGGATTTGAAGATGCGATGAAGCAAGAAAATCAAATAAAAGACTTTTTGAATTTATAGCATGCCATCAAAAATAATCAAAGAATTAAGTACCCTCTTGTATATAACGATCTGCTCTTTCAACTTTTCTAGGCTTTCCACGAACAATCAAGGTATCTTGATCTTGTAAAATGGTGTCTACTTCGGGTGATTCACATTCAATATCACTGCGGCGTAACGCAATAATATTCACTTGTTTTTTCCCCAAGTTTAATGACTCTATACTTTTACCACAACCAAAAGAATCATTATTAATCAAAATAGCGCGTGCAAATTCAATTCTATCAATAGCATCAGGGCTCATATCAGTATGCTCTCCCTGAAAGAAACCATGTAAATGGTTATAGTGACTTTTACGCTCTTTTTGTACGCGGCGCATTATGCGAGAAAACGGTACCCCCGTAAGCGATAGCACTTGTGAAACTAACATTAAGCTACCTTCTAAGCTTTCGGGAACCACTTCATTTGCACCCGCTTCATATAACATATTTAAATTGTCATCATTACGGGTGCGAACCAAAATAGGGACGTCAGGTGCTAAAGAACGTACTTTTTGAATAACTTCTAATGACTGCTTGTCTTCACCAAACGCAATCACTACCAATCTAGCTTGTAATAGGTGCGCAGCGTTTAGCAACTCTGTTTGTCTTGATGAGCCAAATAATACATTCTCTCCTGCTTCACGAGCAGTTCGAGTACGTAGGGGATCAATATCAATAGCAACGAAATCAATTGTTTCTTGTTTTAGAAAGCGACTAACCGTTTGCCCTATTCGGCCAAAGCCACAAATAATAACGTGATCTTTCAAGTTTTCATTTTCTGGCAATTGTTCTAATTCATCAGTTTCAGGCGATTTTTCTTGGCTTAAAAAAAGTGACCACGAACGAGCATGATCAATCATATAGGGCGTAATAGCCATACTAATAACACCTGCACCCAGTAACATAGATGATACATCGCTTGGCAAGACTTTCACTTGATTAGCAAGGGCAATAAGGACAAAACCAAATTCCCCCATTTGAGCTAACATTAACCCTGATGCCCAAGCATCTTTGGGAGACACCCCTGCCCGCGTGGCTAATATTTTAATCACCATTACTTTAATTATCATAAAGCTAAGCATAATTGCGAGTAAGCTAAAAGGCGATGATAATAATAACGTAACATCAAGCTTCATACCGACAGTAATAAAAAATAAACCTAATAAAATATCACGATAAGGCCTAATATCTGCTTCCAATTGATATTTATACTCACTTTCACTTAACATCATGCCCGCTAAAAAGGCTCCTAATGCCATAGATAAACCAAACCATTGCGTCAGTGCTGAGGCTAATAGAGTGACTAAAAGGGTTGTTAAAACAAATAGCTCATCGGTTCTGACTTGCGCAATAATATTGAACACTTTGGGTAAAAGCCATTTACCAATAAATAATAATAAAGTAACAACCACGACACCTTTAAGAATGGCAAGACCTAAAGCCCAAATCATAGACGTATCACTGTCTAGTGCTAACATCGGAATAATAATAAGAAGAGGTACTACAGCGACATCTTGAAAGAGTAGTATAGCCACCGACAGTTGGCCGGATTTACGCTTCATTGCGCCCGTTTCACTTAGCTGTTTAATAACAATGGCAGTGGAAGATAGAGTTAAAATGCCACCAACAACAAAAGCTGATTCAAAGCTAAGACCAAAGAACATACTGGCGATCGTGAAAATTAATAGGGAGATACCCACTTGTAGGCTTCCCACGGCTAGTACTAAATGTCGCATTGCCATTAAACGGGGTAAAGAAAACTCTAAACCCAAGGTAAACAATAAAAAAACAATACCCAATTCAGCAAAGTGATCATAATCAACTTGGTCTTGCGCTATATTTAAACCATGCTCGCCCACTAACATACCCGCAACCAAGTAAGCTAAAATTGCAGGTAACTTTAATCGACGAAATAGCCATACAATAAATACAGCAATCGATAAAATAGCTAAAACTTCAAGATGACCGCTCACATAGATTCCTTAACGATTATAGGCATTATTGCCAGATGGCAAGTTTTTACCGTCAAATTACAGACAATCAAGCTGATGACACAATTTATAAAAAACCGTCTAGTAATTTTTACAATAAATAAATTAAAAATCAAATGGTTAACCTAAAAACTAATGATTTTTTATATACAAAAGCACCAGCTACAACTTGGAACAGTTTTTGCTTAGTTAGATGTAATAAGTAATATAATCATTTGATCGTCAATAAATAGTTTTTTATAACATTGGCAAGGCTACTATATACAGAGGCACAAGTATGCAAACATTGAATATACTTGATAATCCAACATCATCGTTCTATGCGTTTAATACATTAAAAAACAGTGCTAACGCATACGTTAAAAATCATTCCAGTTTACTCGAACAGCTGCAAACAACGCTGGATTTAGGTAAGTTACTTGATATTATTGCTATGGAAGCTGCTCGCTTTATTAACTTTTCTGGCCTGTATTTCAGAAGCCAAGAAGTCAGTAAAACCTTACGAGGCAGCCGTAAAGCCAAATATGAACGTCAATTTGAATTAAAACTCAACGATGAATTTATTGGTACTTTGAGTTACAGTATTGATAAGCCAATCGGTATGATTCACTATAAAGACTTACAACGTATTCACCAGATAATCATTTATCCATTAAAAAATGCTTTGCAATATCATCAAGCTATACAGCTTGCAATGCAAGATGGACTGACCGGTTTAGGCAATCGTCGTTATTTTGATGAACAATTAAAACGCGCTATGCATAATGCTAACAGGCATCATACCCAGGTAGGCTTGGTGTTAGGGGATTTGAATAAGTTTAAAGCCATCAATGATACTTATGGCCACAGCATAGGCGATCAGGTGTTGAAACAATTTTCTAATATACTTCGCTCTTGTATTCGTGATTCCGATAGCACTTTTCGTTTTGGCGGCGATGAGTTTGCTATTATAGTAGAAAATGCAAGTGAATATGCTTTGGACATTATTCAAAGTCGCATTAAGAACGCTTTAAAAACAAATGTGTTATTAGCTAAATACCAAGTAAGTTGCAGTTTAGGCACTACTTTTATGAATAGGGCTGATAATGAGCATACTTTCTTTGAACGGGCTGATCAGGCTTTATATCGTCAAAAAGTTAATATGTCAAAACGCTTCAGTGTAGTTTAATATTCTTGTATTAAGCTATGATAAATCTGTACGTAATTGGCGTAGTGCCTGTTGTCGTTCAAAAGCAGTAGCGGCAACTAATAACCGGCAAAATCTAACCGCTTTAGCAAAATTTTGATTGCCTAATAAAGCTAATACTGACCGAAAATAATCAAGACTTAACGAAAACGTGTCAGCGTAATGCTGCATAGCTTGTTCAATATTTGGATAAACTACCTCGTCAAAATTAAAGCTCTGTTCCTGATACTCGTCAAGCACTGTAATACCGTCAACCATAAGTGGCCAACTCACGTAGTTCACCCTTGCCTTTGCTAACTCAAACATAAACCAAGCACTTCGTTGAAAGCCAGCAAAGTTACCCTGCTCAAATTCACTTTCTTCTAATTCCGCTTTAGTCCAATTAATGCCTATAGCCAAATCTTTACGGTAATGCTGAACTAGGTACTGTTTCACCTCTGCCTTTACTGTCCAAATAGAGTAACGGAACCCTTCATTTTTAGCCTTTTCCACTGCTTTTTTAGCAATTTGATAACACTCTTTACAGCTTGGCAATGACAGTTGATTAATAGATTTACTTTCTGAAGTGGAAGCTTCAAAACCATTTCGGTAAGTAAACACATATTGATTAGGCTCACCACAAAACCAGCAATCATGCCTTTTATTGAAGGGGGTTTCAGTAGATATATGTAATAAAGCAGCATTAGATGCTGCTTTATTAGTTGTTAACTTTTCTTTCACTAACGCTTTTTCTTAATTTTTGTATTGTATTTTTTACTTGCCCCAAGTGCAGGTGAGGTTCGACCGGCATCCTTTTTAGCTATAGCTTGGTTTTTTTCTTGGCTCGCACGATAACGGTTTTTACTCGCACGCTTTTCAGTACTTTGTTGGTACTCAAATGCTTCATCTCGCCTTAATTCATAACCTGGCACAATAATACGTTCAAATTTTCTTTCAATAAGCGCTTCAATATTTTCTAAAAACTTTTCATCTTTCGGACTAACTAACGAAATAGCTGTACCTGACTTTCCTGCACGACCGGTACGGCCAACACGATGAATATAATCTTCAGCTAAAAAGGGTAGATGAAAGTTAACAACATAACCTAAGTTATCAATATCTAAACCACGCGCTGCAACATCTGTTGCCACTAACACACGTACTTTACCTTCTCGAAAGTCATTTAACGCTTTATTACGCGCGCCTTGCGTTTTATCGCCATGGCAAAGTGCCGCTTTTATCCCATCAAGTTTTAATTCTTTAGCAAGAATATTAGCGCTTTCTTTAGTACCGGCAAAAACCAGTACTTGCTGCCAATTATTAACACCAATTAGCTCAGATAACAATTCACGTTTTCTAGCTTCACTAACCCAGTAAACTGACTGTTTTACTTTACCAGAAGTAGAGTTTTGTTTTGCCACACCGACAACCTTTGGTGTAGTCAATATCTGATTAGCTAACGCCTTTACTTTATTAGAATAGGTTGCTGAAAACATCAACGTTTGATGTTTTTGCTTCATTGCTAACATCAACTTTTCAATATCAGTTAAAAAACCCATATCAAGCATACGGTCTGCTTCATCTAACACAAGATGTTTCACTTGTGATAAATCGACATTACGTAAAGTTAAATGCTCAATTAATCGCCCTGGTGTGGCAACTAACACATCAAGACCTTGTTTTAATAGATTAGTTTGAGATGACATTTTACCGCCACCATAAACCACACCTATTTTCAGTGGTAAAAACTGACTGTAGGCTTTCATATTATCAGCAACTTGTGCCGCTAACTCACGAGTAGGCGTTAAGATAAGTGCCTTAATAGTTTGCCCTTGAGCAGGATTACTTGCTAAGGCATCTAGAATAGGTAAACTAAAAGCAGCCGTTTTGCCTGTGCCCGTTTGAGCGCTTGCTAATAAGTCAGCACCTGAACGGATCATCGGAATAGCCTGCTGCTGGATCGGCGTTAAATTTTTGTAACCACACGCTTTAACCGCTTTTAATAAATCGGCCGATAAACCAATTGCATCAACACTCATACGTCACCCAAAAGAACAAATAAAAATAAAGAGCCGGATTATATACCTAAGTTGCACGATAAACAAAAAAGCCTCAACAATAATTTATTGTTGAGGCTTTTATTTTTCACAAATTACTTAGGCGTTTGTTATAAAGCCCTAAATATTTGCTCTGTTGTCTCTTTCGCATCGCCAAACAACATTTGAGTATTGTCTTTATAGAACAATGGGTTTTGCACGCCAGCATAACCTGTACTCATTGAACGTTTGAACACGATAACTTCTTTAGCGTTCCACACCTCAAGAACTGGCATACCCGCGATTGGGCTAGTTGGGTCTTCGGCAGCTGCGGGGTTAACCGTGTCATTCGCGCCAATAACCAACACAACGTCAGTCTCAGGGAAGTCATCATTGATTTCATCCATACTTAGCACGATATCATAAGGCACTTTTGCTTCAGCCAGTAATACGTTCATATGGCCAGGTAAACGACCCGCCACCGGATGAATAGCAAAACGTACTTTGATACCTTTACTGATTAACTGTTGAGTTAACTCATAAACAGGATATTGCGCTTGGGCAACAGCCATACCGTAACCTGGGGCGATAACCACAGATTTGGCATTACGTAAAATATCAGCAACCGCTTCTGCATGAACCTCGGAGTGTTCTCCGTAGTCTTTATCGTTATCAATCACAACGTCGGTACCAAAACCTCCGGCAATAACACTGATAAAAGAGCGATTCATTGCCTTACACATGATGTAAGATAAAATAGCACCTGACGAGCCCACTAAAGCACCGGTAATAATAAGTAAATCATTACTTAACATAAAACCAGCAGCCGCTGCAGCCCAACCTGAGTATGAATTCAACATAGAAACCACAACTGGCATATCCGCACCGCCAATTGACGCAACCAAATGCCAACCAAATACCAAAGCAATAATAGTCATTAAAAATAAGGCGGTATTTGAGCCACCATTATTGACAAACGTCAGTAGCAATAGAAAACTAAGAACACCTGCCGCTAAATTCATTTTATGACGATTAGGTAACATTAACGCACTAGAGCTGATTGTTCCGCGAAGTTTAGCAAACGCAACAATAGAGCCTGTAAACGTGACTGCACCAATAAATATACCGATGAACACTTCCGCTAAGTGTATTTTCATTGCGGTATGCTGAACTGCCGTAATCAAGACATCATGCCCTGAATCAAAATAGCTATTAAAACCCACTAACACCGCAGCTAAACCAACGAAGCTATGCAAGATTGCCACAAGCTCAGGCATTTGTGTCATTTCAACTTTATTTGCTAATCTCAGTCCAATACCTGAGCCAACAATCATCGCAATAATAATAATCCAAACATTAGAAACGCGTGGGTCAATAACAGTAGCAAGTAAAGCAATAGCCATACCTGCCATACCAAATAAATTACCCCGTTGAGCCGTTTCTTGTTTACTTAAACCGGCTAAACTAAAAATAAACAGTAAAGCAGCAATCACGTACGCTGCACTAATAAAACCATTAGACGCTATTTGTGTAGATTCCATACAACCCCCCTACTTACTAAACATTTTTAACATACGACTAGTGACTTTAAAGCCACCGACAATATTGATAGTGGCCACTAGCGTCGCTAGTGTGGCGAGTATCTGTACGGCTAGATTGTCCGAGCCAATTTGTAATAAAGCCCCCACAATAATAATCCCAGATATCGCATTGGTGACACTCATCAACGGGGTATGCAAAGAATGACTGACGTTCCAAACCACGTAATAGCCAATAACACAAGCAAGTACAAAAACAGTAAAGTGAGTAAGAAAATCTGCAGGGGCAACACTGGCTACCCAGCCAAATAACGCTATCCCTGCTGCCATAAAGGCATATTTTTTCATTGGTGAAGCAGGCTCTTCTTCAATGACTTCAACTGGTTCAACGGCTGCTTTTTGAGCGGGCGCTGCACTCACTTGAATAGGCGGTGGCGGAAAGGTGATTTCACCTTCTTTTACCACTGTCATATTGCGAATGACAACATCTTCAAAATCGATATTAAGCATGCCGTCTTTGTTTTTACATAATAACTTAGTTAAATTGACTAAGTTATTAGAATAAAGCTGTGAGGCCTGATTAGGTAAGCGAGACACTAAATCAGTATAACCAATCACTTTAACACCATGGGCATCAACCACTTTACCTGCGACGGTACATTCACAGTTACCACCACCTGCAGCAGCTAAATCGACAATCACACTGCCAGCCTTCATTGATTGAACCATTTCTTCAGTTATCAATTTTGGCGCCGGTCTACCGGGGATCATCGCGGTAGTAATAATTATATCAACGTCTTTGGCTTGCTCTGCAAACAGCGCCATTTCAGCATCAATAAAGGCTTTACTCATTTCTTTCGCGTAACCATCACCAGAGCCGGTATCTTCTGGCTCTTCGTAGTCAAGCTCAAGAAATTCAGCTCCCATACTTTCTATTTGTTCTTTTACTTCAGGACGGGTATCAAACGCTCGAACAATGGCACCTAAACTACCCGCAGTACCAATTGCAGCTAAACCGGCAACACCAGCGCCAATAATCATTACTTTAGCTGGCGGCATTTTACCCGCAGCAGTTATTTGCCCGGTAAAAAAACGACCGAAAAGATTAGATGCTTCAATAACTGCACGATACCCAGCAATGTTCGCCATTGAGCTCAGGGCGTCCATTGATTGAGAGCGCGTCATGCGCGGCACCATTTCCATGGCTAAGGTCGTAATTGATTTATCTTTAAGTGCGCTAAGCAGCTCAGGGCTTTGTGCTGGGGCAATAAAGCTAATGAGTGTTGCACCATCATTCATCGAAGCAACTTCGTCAAGTGTTGGTGCATTTACCTTTAGAATGATATCGCTTTGCCAACAACTCTTCTTGCTCACTAATTCTGCATCATTAGCGCTGTATTCGTCGTCGGTAAAACTTGCTTTAGTGCCTGCACCTTTTTGTACTTGTACAGTAAAGCCTAACTTAATCAGTGCACTAATAGAGCTTGGCGAGCCAGCAACACGATTTTCACCGATTAATGACTCTTTGGGAATTCCAATGTTCATAAAATACCTTTAAACAGTTGAGAAATAATATATTTTAAACAGACTACCTAATGTTTTACCATTTATAGCCTTAATTTAAAATATAAATATTGAAATAACCGTGCTTTACCTACTAAGTAACCTTCCTTTACCTACTTAGTAACCTGAGTCTTGAGTGATAATTGAACTATTTGCCCACCTAGTGATCAAAAACGTTGATTAAAAAAGACTTAAAAGCATAAAAAGTAGGTAGATGGAGTAATTGATATAAGA
>TARA_R110001583_G_scaffold69_1_pt1 | contig 17883 bp, 17 predicted proteins | sample TARA_R110001583 | Tara Oceans TARA_R110001583 (sample SAMEA4398432) | marine metagenome | biome: Polar Biome; feature: [MES] marine water layer (ENVO:01000295) within the mesopelagic zone...; material: water (ENVO:00002006), including particulate matter (ENVO:01000060) such as...... | reverse complement strand
GTTTATCACTCGATTTTGACAATTGTTACTGCCCCATAACTTAACTTTTGATAATCTTAGTTTAGCATTAACTTGGTTGTTCAATGTGAATACTGTTGTTTATGTGAAACTATCCTGCAATAGAATAACGATAGTGCTTAAAAAAGACGAAGCTTTACTTACGAATAATTCTTGTTTAGAGTTGCGCTTTATGTTGTTAGTGAAATCAATCATTGATTATGCCCATGGCGCAGGCAAAAAAGTTATTTTAGAGGGAGTAGAAACAACGGTTGATTTGCAGTTGGCTAAACAGCTACAGGTGGACTATGTGCAAGGGTTCTATTTTAAAAAGCAATTTAAACAGGTGGGTTAATTTAGTCAACCTTGCGTAAATGTTAAGTGAGTGAAGGTGGTATAACACTGCTTTGTGCTTGCTGTTCTCTGATCTTTGCTTGTTCAATACGCCATTTTTGTACTTCTTCATAGTAATGATCCCATACACAAGGGTTACAAGCGCCACCGCCACAGCAGTCATCATCGGCAGGGGGAAGAGGTTTTTCTATTGATACAGTCATGGTGTGTCTCGTTTCTTTTACTGATACTATTTTGCAATAAATTGTTAGAAAAAGAGCTCTGCAAAGGCAGAGCTCTAATATAGTTTGAGAGTGTTATCTAATCTAATCTACTCAGATTCAGCCAATTTTTTTTCTAGGTAGTGAATGTTCGCACCGCCATTAACAAAACCTTGATCATTCAAAATACTTTGATGCAAAGTAATATTAGTTTTAATACCATCAATCACTAATTCAGATAACGCATTTCGCATACGTGCAATCGCTACGTCACGGTTATCACCCCAAGTAATTAATTTACCAATCATTGAGTCATAATGTGGTGGTACAGAATAATCAGCATAAATGTGAGAATCCCAACGAACACCTAAGCCACCTGGTGGGTGGAAGCGTGTTATTTTACCCGGCGAAGGAACAAAAGTGCGCGGATCTTCAGCATTAATACGACACTCAATTGAGTGACCTGAAATTTTAATATCATCTTGGGTATAAGATAAAGGTTGCCCTGCTGCTACACGGAGTTGTTCTTTGATTAAATCTACACCCGTGATCATCTCAGTGACGGGATGTTCAACTTGAATACGAGTGTTCATTTCAATGAAATAGAACTCGCCGTTTTCATACAAGAACTCAAAAGTACCGGCACCACGATAATTAATTTCAACACAAGCATTACAACAACGTTCACCAATTTTGGCGCGCATTTCAGGGGTAATACCAGGGGCTGGCGCTTCTTCAACTACTTTTTGATGGCGACGTTGCATCGAACAATCTCGCTCACCTAAATGAATAGCAGTACCTTGACCATCAGCCATGATTTGAACTTCAACATGACGTGGGTTTTCAAGGAATTTCTCCATGTAGACCATGTCATTTTTGAATATGGTGCCTGCTTCTTTCTTAGTTAGCGCAATAGAGTTTACCAACTCTTCTTCAGTACGCACAACGCGCATACCACGACCACCACCACCACCAGCAGCTTTAACAATCACCGGGTAGCCAATGCGTTTAGCGTGGGCTTTATTGGCTACTTCATCATCAGTTAATGGACCATCTGAACCGGGTACACAGGGTACACCAGCGGCTTTCATTGCTCGAATGGCAGCAACTTTATCACCCATTATGCGTATGCTTTCAGCTTTTGGACCAATAAAGGCAAAGCCTGATTTTTCTACTTGTTCAGCAAAATCAGCATTTTCAGCTAAAAAACCATAACCAGGATGAATAGCGACAGCATTAGTGACTTCTGCTGCGGTTATGATCGCAGGAATATTAAGGTAACTATCGGGTGCTGGAGCCTTACCAATACAAATAGTTTCATCAGCTAATAATACATGCTTTAAATTTTTATCTGCGGTTGAATGTACAGCAACGGTTTTGATACCAAGCTCTTTACAAGCGCGTAATATTCTTAAGGCAATTTCGCCGCGGTTGGCGATAACAACTTTATCTAACATGGAATGACCCTTTTCGGTTGGGCTTATTCAATGATGAATAGCGGTTGGTCAAATTCAATAGCATCTTCATTGTGTGCTAAAATTTCTTTGATAACACCGGATTTATCTGCTTCAATTTGGTTCATCATTTTCATCGCTTCAATAATACATAATGTATCGCCAGCATTTACATGCTTGCCAATTTCAGTGAATGATGGGGCGTCAGGAGACGTTGAAGCGTAGAAAGTACCTACCATTGGAGAACGAACTACGTGACCTGTTTGAACGGGTGCTGATGCTTCAGTAGATACTGGTGCTGCTGCAGGAGCTGCAATAGGTGCCGCTGCTGGAGCTGCTGGAGCTGCAACAGGTGCTGCCACTACGGTAACGCCACGGCAAATTCGTACTGACTCTTCACCTTCAGAAATTTCTAATTCGTTTATTCCTGATTCTTCTACTAACTCGATAAGTTTTTTTATCTTACGAATATCCATTGTCATACCTTAATTTAAGTTTAATATATTTTGAGCTTCAAGTGTCGAGTTTCACTAGTATCATTATTAATGTCTCGGTACTCATAAGTCGTTATCTGTTTTTTTCTAAATACTCTTTTGCTGATTCAAGTGCATAGCTATAACCTTTAGCGCCTAATCCACATATAACGCCGTTAGCCACATCGGACAAATAAGAATGTTGTCTAAATTTTTCCCTTGCGTGCACATTAGATAAATGTACCTCAATAAAGGGAATGTTAACGGCTAACAATGCATCCCGAAGCGCTACACTAGTGTGAGTAAAAGCCGCTGGGTTTATAATAATGAAATCGATTTTTTGAAATGATTGATGAATAGTATCAATCAATTCATGTTCAGCATTAGATTGCACATGAGATAGCTCTATTGCTTTTGTTTGTGCTTGTTGTGTTAACTGGTGAATTATTTCATTTAATGTTTGCGCACCATAGATTTCAGGTTCACGTTTACCTAACATGTTTAAATTTGGACCATTTAACACTAAAATTTTGAACTTTGTAGTCATCTTCGTCAAAAACACCTATAAAATTAATTCAAAGATAATGATTACATAAAATAATGCGAGAGTGAACTAAAAAAAGCTATTTTTCTTATTTAAGCGATTATTATAGTGTTTTCGCAGAATATAGCAGCAAAATACTGGTCTTATCTGTTTGTTGTTACGAATAATTGGTTTTTTTGATTCTTGATCATAGCTAGAGTGATTTTTTAAATTATTGTTTTTAAAGGATTGTGTTTTTATATTGATTGGCCACGGTATTCGAAGCTAGTATTTTAAGTCGTCATCCAAGCAGCTATAGTCAATTGCTTTTGTTACTTTTTTGTTGATTGCTATTATAATATATAATAGCAAGTAATAGTTGTAACAGATGGGTTACTTCTGATACCGTATTTATTATGCTATTTTTTATTTAACCTTTTAATAAGGTATATTTTAATTTTTCTTGTAGCGAATACCAATCCTATTAAATCCCCCCAAATAATAGTTGGTATAGCAGGGACAGTATTATCAAAATTCTTTACTCTTTATGCTTAATTGTATTTCTAGGCTGCATTAGCGTATCTGTTTATGCTGTTGACGTTATTGTAAACCCGTCTGTAAGTGAATCTACGTTAACAACATCGCAATTGCGCCGTATTTATACAATGCGTCAAACGCAATGGCCTGATGGTCAACGCATCACTGTTTTTGTATTACCTCGAGACCAAGTTCTCCATTTACAATTTAGTAAGGAGCGTTTAGAAATGTACCCTTATCAGCTTGACCGAATATGGAACAAGTTAACCTACTCGGGTCTTGGTGTGGCACCCATTACGGTTATTTCACCAGCAGCACTTATCGATGCCGTTAAAGAAACGCCAGGTGCAATAGGCTATATTGGAAAACTTAAGGATGAGAAAGGTTTATATGTTATTGACGTTAAAGGCTAAGGTGGAAAATGTGCTTATAAAAAAACTACTTTTGTTGACCACTATAATTTGTTTGTTTTCTAGTCATGCTAGTGCATCGGAAGAAAACTTCCAGTTGCATGGTTTTATTTCCCAAGGACTCATTGATGTTGATGGCAGTAACTTTGTCAATGACGACGGTGCTCTGTCTGCTGAATTAACTGAACTAGGCTTAAATGGTTCATATCAGCTAAGTTCAACACTAAGATTAACCGGACAAGTGGTGTACCTCGATGGCGGTAATCGATATGCTAAAGGAATGCGTATTGATTACGCTTTACTTGATTGGTCTGTTTACGACAGTTATAACTGGAAAGCAAACATCTACTTAGGGCGTTTTAAAAACAATCATTGGTTATACTCTAGCACTAGAGATATACCTTTTGCCCGTCCAGGCATTATTTTACCCCAATCTATTTATTTTGATGGTTTTAGAGATATTGCTGTTGGTGGTGACGGAATTGCATTAAAAATTAGCCATAGTAATGATGACTATGGTAATTTTGATTTTAATTTAAGCTACGGTAGTTCAGCAATTTCAGATGAACAAGCTGAGATGATTTTGAGCAGCCTTCCCCAAGGCAAAGTTAAGCAAGATTATGATGCACAAGCCAGTTTCTATTGGCAGCCTGCTTTTTCATCTTGGCGATTTGGACTGTCACTCTTAGACTCTGTCTTTAACTATCAGGCAAATAATGATTTTGACTTTTTTGCCGACGGCAATTTTTCTTTTAAGTTTTACACCATGAATGCATTATATGAAGGTGAAAATTGGGAATTCAGTGGGGAAATATACCAAACTAATTTTAGTACTGAAGGATTCTATAATCCACAATATTATGGTTCACCCATTGGACAAGGGTATTACGTGCAGTCACGCTATAAGGTAAATAACAAGTTAACTTTACTGGCTCGTTATGAGCGTTTTTATAATGATAAAAATGATAAATACGGTGAGGAATTAGAAGAATCAACTGGAGGAAGTATTCCTGCTTATTTTGCTTACCATAGAGATACCACTGTGGGTATGTCATATGATTTTTCAAGTGATATTAGTTTAAGATTAGAATATCATTGGTTTCAAGGCGCAGGGCGCTTAACCCCTGTTGTTTTACCTAATCCACAAATGAATAATAGTAAAAATTGGCAATTGTGGGCTGCGCAATTAATGTATTGGTTTTAAATAAGGAAGTTACTGATGGCAAAAACATTCATTAGTGCGCCAACCAAGTTGTTGATGCTAATTGTACCTGCCTTATTGTTTTTAGCGATAGGATTCTCGGCCTTATCATTATCACGACTGCAAGATGATTATCAGTTATCCCAGCAAAGTACTTTGGATCAAGGTAAAGCCCAGTTCGCCTTACACAGCGATATTTTGCGTTCTAAATTAAGTGTTTGGTTAGAGTCTTTTTCTGAAATAACACAACTTTCTCAGCAGAATGACTTCACCACTTTTGCACAACAACTCGCTAGACAAATTGATGGACTACAGCTTAATTTAAATGTTGAAAATGTATGGTTAGTCGATGCTAGCCATCAAGTTCTTTTTGCTACGGCCAAAATTCCTGCTGTGGCGGAAGAAAATATTGCGCAAGCTTTTAAGCAGCAACAGCCCAGTCATCAACTTTATTGTCAAAGTAGTTGCCAATTATTATTAAGTCTCCCATTACTAAATAATCAAGGTGACGAGGTTGTTATTACCATGAGTGCTTCGCTTATTGATATGCTGTATGCGATTAAAACCTCATTAAATAGTGATGTCGCGATTATTAGCTTTGCGGAGCAAAATGATGGAATGAATACTGATGCTAGAATCCTTTCAGCATCAAACATTGCCTTAACCCAAAAACTGCTAGACGTTAATCAGCAAGCTAAGTTCAGTGCTGTGCTTGAGCAAGGCTTGCAAAGTGATCTAGCTGAGCGTAGTTACTTAATTAACTTATTACCCTTAGCAAAGAATAATCAACGCGCATTTTATTTAACCTTAATAGATGATGTGACAACTTTTAAAAATAAAAATGCTAAATACAGGCAACAGTTTTTAATCTCTCTGACGGGAATATTCTTTGTTTTAGGTTTTTTTGTCTATTTTGTTGTTCGGCCGTTTACTAAGCGTTTGTTACGTTTGTCTGGTGCGCTTCCGTTTTTGTCGAACAAAAAATTTGATAAATTTAGGCAAATTAAATTAAAAAGACCTATTTTTTTCGCTGATGAGTTAGATATTTTAACTGACTCCGCATTAGAACTAAGTTATGAATTAGAACAGTTAAATATCGAGGTTGAGCAAAAAACTAAAGAATTAGAAAATATAGCCATGTACGATTTACTAACAGGTTTACCTAATCGTAATATGTTGAATTATCAATTACGTAAATCCATTGCTAACCTTAGCCGAAGTGGCGGCGGCGTGGCGGTGTTATTTTTAGATTTAGATGATTTTAAAAAAGTGAATGATAGCAATGGCCACAGCGAAGGAGATAAACTATTAATTCAAGCGGCTGAACGAGTTCGTTTGAGTGTTGGGCGAATTGACTTAGCCTGTCGTTTTGGTGGCGACGAATTTGTTGTTGTCCTTGGCAATTTACTCTCGGTGGATGAAGCGATAAATATTGCCGATATATTGCTTGAGCAATTTAAAGAGCCGATTAGGCTAGGGTCGAGTATTTTTTATGTGTCAACCAGTATTGGTATTGCCTATACTGAATCGCCTGATGAGAAAGCAGAAGATATCATTTCTCATGCTGACATTGCCATGTATGAAGCTAAAGACAATGGTGGTGGTCAACATCACATTTATCATCATGAAATGTATCAACGAGTTGCACGCAGAGTTATGCTTGAAGCTGAAGTGCGCCAAGCGCTTGCTAAAAAACAATTTAGCTTAAGTTTACAACCTCAGTTACGTTCAAAAGACAAAAAAGTGTATGGCTTTGAAGCATTACTTCGTTGGAAGCACCCTGATCGCGGGATGATTTCACCAGATGATTTCATTCCAATTTTAGAAAACTCTCAATATATGATTGAGTTAGGTTATTGGATTATTAATCGCTGTTTTGAATTAGCCGTCGAGATTCAAAAGCAGGGATTAACAGACACTAAAATATCAATAAACTTATCAGCAGGGCAGTTTATTGACGTTAACTTACCTAAATACCTGCAGAGTTTACTGCTACAGCATTCACTTTCGGCGCAAACATTTGAACTAGAGTTAACCGAAAAAACGTTAGTTAAAGATATTGACCGCACCATTGCTATGATGGATGAGTTAAAAAGTATGGGTTTTGCTTTCGCTATTGATGACTTTGGTACTGGTTATTCTTCGTTGGCTTATATAAAGAAAATGCCAATAGATGTGATTAAAATTGATCAAAGTTTTGTCTTTGGTATGTTAGAAAACCATGCAGATTACCAAATTATTATGTCGACTATTGCTATGGTGAAAAACTTAGAATTGACTGTTATTGCTGAAGGGGTTGAAACTGCAGCGCAACTGCGTAGTTTATCTGAAAATGATTGCGATATTATCCAGGGGTATTATTTCTCAAAACCTGTCCCTGAAGCAGAACTCTTTGACTTTATTAACACCCATATTCAAGGGGGTTACTGGAAAACTCAAGTAGAAAAGCAGCCTATTACGACTGCTCCCTAAAGAAAAAATAAGTGGTCGGTTAAAATATAGCGTTAACATGAGCACTAAATTCATCAGCCTCCATAAAGCCAGTAATTCGTTGCTGGCTTAATTCTTCACCTTGTAAATTGAAGAATAAAATAGAAGGCAAACCAAACACATTGAAATGCTCCATTAATTCAATGTTGTCGTTAGAGCCAGTATCGGTTAAATCTATTTGCAGTAACACAGAACTAGCTAAAGATTTTTGTACATTCTCATCATAAAATGTATATTTTTCAAATTCTTTACAAGCTATACACCAGTCAGCATACAAATCTAGCATCACTGTTTTTCCTTGAGTATTGGCTTGTGTAATCGCAGTTTGTAATTCTTCTAATGTTCCCACTTGCGTAAAATGCTGTACTTGTTGAGTCGTATTTGATTCCACAGTAGATGCATTTTGGTTAGGTACAACAAGCTGATACGCCATATTTGCGCCAACAAATAACATTAAGAATATAGCTAATGAACGCGCACCAAACCAAAAACCTTTATTGGTAACGTTCATATTAGTCACATAAAAATAACTGGCTGCGCTTAATACTAGTATTGCCCATAATGCTTGGCTGGCCATTTCAGGAATAAAGCGTTCAAGTAAAAATATCGGCACAGCTAATAACAGCAAACCAAAAATATTTTTAATAATATTCATCCAAGCGCCGGCTTTAGGTAATAACTTTCCACCAGAGCTACCCAGTATTAATAACGGTAATCCCATACCCAAACTTAATGCATATAATGCCGATGCGCCTAGTACAACATCCCCCGTTTGAGATATATATAGTAAAGCTCCGGTGAGTGGTGCGGTTGTACAAGGAGATGCCACTAAGCCAGAGATAACACCCATCATAACTACGCCAGCAATAGAGCCACCTTTTTGTTTATTACTGATGTTATTCAATTTGTTCTGCCAACTAGCCGGTAATGCCAAATTGAAAACGCCAAACATAGAAAGCGACAGAAAAATAAATAATACACTTAGTGCAATTAATACAAAGGGATGTTGAAAAACAGCTTGAAATTGTGCACCCGCCAAAGCGACGACAATACCGAGTAAGGTATACGTTACGGCCATACCTTGTACATAGAAGAAAGATAAAGTGAACGCTTTTTTAGTCGTCAGGGCTTTACCTTGACCCACAATAATACCGGTTAAAATAGGGTACATAGGGAAAACACAAGGGGTAAATGACAACAATAAGCCACCAACAAAAAAAGCAATTAAGGTTACTATTAAGCTATCTTGTTTTAACATGTCCGCTAGTTGATGTTGCTCACTACTGGGCGTTACCTGGTTGCCACTTACGTCAGTACTTTCAGTTTTGTTTTCAATTAAGCTAGTACTATCATTTACGTTAGTAAGCGCTGAAAAAACAGCCGCAGTATCATTCGAGGTGTTTTGTGCAAGTACGCTGTCTAGTGCGATTACTTTTTTGGTTGGCGGATAACACAGACCTTTCTCAGCACAGCCTTGATAACGAATAGTAATACTGGCATCTTCGGTTGCTTGTTCAATATTTATCGTAAATTTCAACTGTTCTTTATAAATCTGTTGAACACCAAAAAATTCATCTTCATGATCTAGCCCTACGGGTAAGTCAATAGTTGAATAACTGGCATTGTTAACGGTAAATTTAAATTGATGACGATAGAGATAATACCCTTCGCTAATATCAAAGTTGATATGTAATTGATTATTTTGCTGATCAAAATTAAAAGAAAAAGCTTGGTCTACTTTTAAGAATTCTTCATCATTACTAAATAAAGAGGTACTTGAGGTATCAAAAATAGACTGTTGGGCATGGCTGATTGCCGGTAACAATGTTACCAAAGTCAAAAATAGACTTACAATCAAGTTAAGAAACAAAGAGGGTTTTTTCATTTATTTTATTTCAACGATTTAAATATCCAGTTTAAATAATGCGTATCACCTTGCTGGATGTTCAAGGCAATCACTTCTACTACATTATAAGAGTGTAATTCATTTATTCACGCATTTAATTGCTTGAACGTTGAGTCACATTTTATTTGTACGAGTAGAGAATACTAATTGAAACAATTTTCCATTTCTAATAAGAATGTAATTTACTGGTATTCTCTTAAAAAAGACTTAACAATACCACTATTTAATAGAGCATTTCTGCTCAGGGTAGTATATACCCGAGCCATTTGAACATGCTTGATTCAAGTGGAACGGGTATACCCTTGAAAAAGACCGGATAAGCCCAATATATGTTTCATATAAAATAAGGAATCATTATGTTTCGCGTGTTATTTTTACTTTTTATTATCATCCCTATTATTGAAATTAGCGTACTAATGCAAGTAGGTGAGCTATTAGGAATGTGGCCCACTATCGGTATAGTTATTTTGAGTGCTTGGATCGGTGCCAAATATGTTCGCCAACAAGGTTTAGCAACACTGCAGTCGGTACAAGCTAAAATGGCACAAGGTGAAATGCCATCCAGTGAAATTGTTACTGGGCTTATGTTGTTGGTTGCGGGTGTATTGTTAGTGACCCCTGGCTTTGTTACCGATATTTTTGGCCTATCATTACTCGTACCTAGTGTTCGCACAGTGATTGCCACCTACGTACAAAAGCATATTAACGTTAATGCTCACGTGGCAGGAAACCATGCAGGTGCAAGTTCTCATACTGGGAATACCTATGAAAATGAAGGTTTTTCTCAAACACCAAACCCAGAGAATAAAGGTATATCTCAACATCAAAGTGAAACTATTGATGGCGAATACACCCGTAAAGAATAAAAAGATAATCAGTGGACTTGTGAATACTAATTTTACCCCCACTTCTACTAACAACAAATTAACTATGTTAATTAATCTACTAATTGAACACCCTCAGGAGAAAATAAATGAGTATTCGTCCATTACATGACCGTGTAATTATAAAACGTAAAGAAGTTGAAGCAAAATCAGCCGGTGGCATTGTTTTAACTGGTAGTGCAGCTGAAAAATCTACTCGCGGTGAAGTTATTGCTGTAGGCAATGGCCGTGTATTAGAAAACGGTGAAGTACGTGCTTTAGACGTTAAAGTGGGTGACCAAATTATCTTTTCAGAAGGCTACGGCTTAAAAACTGAAAAAATTGATGGCGAAGAAGTGCTGATTTTAAGTGAGTCAGACATTTTAGCAATCGTAGAATAGTCGTAAGAATTTTAATGTCGCTAGTTCACATAATAGCGGCATCAAAAGTGCTCACTTACTCGCGTAAGCTCCGCGCTTTTCTTTACTCTTGAGCGAACTAGCTTAAAGTAAAGGCTCAATAATATTAGTGTATAAAGACTAAGCACTATTTCAAAAATAGTGTAACCAAACAAACATTATAGGAATAAATAACATGGCTTCAAAAGACGTATTATTTGGTAATGACGCACGTGCAAAAATGCTACGTGGTGTCAATGTATTAGCCGACGCAGTAAAAGTAACTTTAGGCCCTAAAGGTCGTAATGTTGTAATTGATAAATCTTTTGGTGGTCCAACAATCACAAAAGATGGTGTTACAGTTGCTAAAGAAATTGAATTAGAAGACAAATTCGAAAACATGGGCGCACAAATGGTGAAAGAAGTTGCTTCTAAAGCCAATGATGAAGCCGGTGACGGAACAACCACTGCAACCGTTTTAGCACAAGCGATTGTGAATGAAGGTTTGAAATCTATTGCTGCGGGTATGAACCCAATGGATCTTAAGCGCGGTATCGATAAAGCGGTTATTGCTGCAGTTGCAGAGTTGAAAAAGCTTTCTCAAGAATGTACTGACAACAAAGCCATTGAGCAAGTGGGCACTATTTCAGCTAACTCAGATGAAACAGTCGGTAAAATCATTGCAACAGCGATGGAAAAAGTAGGCGCTGAAGGCGTTATTACTGTTGAAGAAGGCCAAGCGCTAACAGATGAATTAGACGTAGTTGAAGGTATGCAGTTTGACCGTGGTTACTTATCACCTTACTTCATCAACAATCAAGAAAATGGCAGCGTTGAATTAGAAAGCCCATTTATTCTTTTAGTTGATAAAAAAATATCTAACATTCGTGAATTGTTAACAACCTTAGAAGCTGTTGCTAAATCAGGTAAGCCGTTATTAATTATTGCTGAAGACGTTGAAGGCGAAGCCCTTGCAACATTAGTTGTTAACAACATGCGCGGTATCGTTAAAGTTGCTGCAGTTAAAGCCCCTGGTTTTGGTGACCGTCGTAAAGCGATGCTTCAAGATGTTGCTACCTTAACGGGTGGTACTGTTATTTCTGAAGAAATCGGTATGGAGCTTGAAAAAGCAACTTTAGAAGATTTAGGTCAAGCTAAGCGTGTCGTTATTTCTAAAGACACAACTATTATCATTGACGGTGTAGGTGACGATGCTGATATCAAAGCACGTGTTGCACAAATTCGTGGTCAAATTGAAGAGTCATCTTCTGATTATGATAAAGAAAAATTACAAGAGCGTTTAGCTAAATTAGCTGGCGGTGTTGCCGTAGTTAAAATTGGTGCTGCGACTGAAATTGAAATGAAAGAGAAAAAAGCACGTGTTGAAGATGCATTACATGCAACTCGAGCTGCTGTTGAAGAAGGCGTAGTTGCTGGTGGTGGTGTTGCTCTTGTTCGTGTCGCTGAAGCCATTAAAGATTTAGAAGGCATCAACGAAGATCAAACTCACGGTATTAACGTAGCTATTCGTGCGATGGAAGCGCCACTTCGTCAAATCGTTGCTAACTGTGGTGATGAAGCTTCAGTAGTGCTTAACGAAGTACGCAATGGTACAGGTAACTACGGTTATAATGCCGGTAATAGCACTTACGGTGATATGTTAGAAATGGGTATTCTTGACCCAACTAAAGTAACACGTAGTGCATTACAATTTGCCGCATCAATTGCTGGCTTAATGTTAACTACCGAAGCAATGATTACCGATGCACCACAAAGCTCTGCTCCTAGCATGCCTGATATGGGCGGCATGGGCGGTGGTATGGGTGGAATGGGCGGCATGATGTAACGCCCAGCTCTATTGCACTATATTGCATAGTGTTGCAAATTAGCTCGAAAACCTTAGTTTTCGGGCTTTTTTCGTTTTTAGGGGCTTGTATGTCATTGCATTCGGTTACATATAACTGCAATTTCAGGGGGATAAGTTGGGGTATTAATTTGTTTGATTTCCCCGCTAAATTTATTTTGTACTGTATTTTATATAAATGAGTTGATGCTATCTTTGGTTTTAACCTTTCAATCAAACTTGAATTACGTGCATATCATGCGCATAATATGTTTACGAGATGATTGGAGCGTTAATTATGAATATTACTTTAGGTAAAGAATTCGAGCGGAGAATTACTGAAAAGGTATCTGATGGCTTATATACCTCAGCAAGTGAAGTTATCCGTGATGGCTTAAGAATGTTATTTGAAAAAGACGTCGCTAAAAACAAGCAACTTGAGATCTTACGAGAAGAAGTAGCTAAAGGTTTTGAAAAGCTAGCTGCTGGTGAATCATCAAAGCACAGCGTAATGGATATATTTGAACAAGCCTCCCTTGCAGTAGATAGTAAGTCTACAAGTAAGAATACCAATGTCGAACTATGGGTTATCTCCTTTAGCCGAAGAGGATTTATTCAAAATAATTTCAACAACTAAAAAATAAAAGGGGTCAAGTCACTTGCTTCATTTAAAGAAGAAACAGGGAAAACCCCAAGTGAGTTTCGTAAGCATTATATTTCATCACAGAAGATCAGTCGTTAGTTACACCAATTGATCTATCTGAGCTTTAGTATTAAGTTTTTAATATAACTAAAGTATTTTATCCACCAAGTTCAGTTTGCTTGGTAAATAATTGAACTCTAGAGAGAAAAATATACTAATGATTACCGTTTTAATATAAGTTTAAAGAGATTACTATCTGAGGATAAAGAATGACTAAAGTTAGCGCGTTATCGATACGCTGTTTTTTTGTGGCTGCACTGTTTTTTCTGTCTGGCTGCGCAACCATAGATCCAAACTATGAAAAGCCCAGTGTCGAGTTGGTCTCTTTTAAGGTTTTGCCGGCTAATGGCTTTGAACAAAATTTTGAAATAGGTTTGAAGTTAACTAACCCTAATAATTTTGATTTGCCGTTCAATGGTATTAGCTATCAATTGAGCGTAGCAGGAGAGACCTTAGCTAGTGGTGTCGCCGCTGACATTCCCACCGCAGTAGCTTATGGTGAGTCACGCTTTGTAGTTCCTGTTTCAACTGGTTTAATGAGGGGGTTTAAGGTGATAAGAGCGCTAATGAATAAACAAGGACAAGATATAAGCTACCAACTAAAGGCCAAGTTAGATATCGACATTCCCTTTGTGCCAAAGTTGACCGTCATTCAAGAGGGTATTATTCCTCTTGGTCAGAAATTGTAACCCATTGATAAGCGCTTATTAGACGATATTTAATTTATTGCATATGCATTTATCCACTGATTAAATATATATGAATTTTAGTAATGCCGATCTTTTGAAGCAGCAATTGCACTAATTATTACTCAATTAGTGCAATATAAATTAACGGTTAGGATTAGCTTTCTCTAATAATATAATCGAATGCTGACAGTGCCGCTTTAGCGCCTTCGCCCATGGCAATAACAATTTGTTTATAAGGTACTGTAGACACATCACCCGCGGCAAATATACCAGGCTCTGTCGTATGACATCTCTCATCAATAATGACTTCACCTTGTTTAGTTAGTTCAACAACACCATTTAAAAAATCACTGTTAGGTAATAATCCTATTTGTACAAAAATACCGGATAAGCGTTGTTCTTTGACTTCACCTGTTTTTCTATCTTCATAGGTAAGCGCCACTACTTTACCACTTTCGGCAATCACTTCTTTCGTAGCGACATTTTTAATAATTGTGATTTTTTCATGCGCTTCGGCTTTTTCTACTAAAATTTGATCAGCTTTCAGTTCCGATAAAAATTCAAACACAGTCACATGATCAACCATACCTGCTAAATCTAATGCCGCTTCTATACCTGAATTACCACCGCCAACAACGGCAACGTCTTTACCTTTGAAAAAGGGACCATCACAATGTGGGCAGTAAGCAACACCTGAGCCTACATTTTCTTTTTCTCCGGGTATGCCAAGCTCGCGCCATTTTGCTCCTGTGGCAATAATCACTGTCTTAGATTCAATAACCTCACCGCTTGAAAGGTGTAATTTTTTCGGCGCTTTACTTTCAGGGTAGCCTTTTTCTATTTTATCGACACGTAAAAATTCTTTTATTGTGATGTCGTAATCACTTAAGTGAGCTTGCATATTACCTGTTAGCTCAGTACCGGTAGTTTTGGGTACTGAAATTAAGTTTTCAATACCTACAGTATCTTTAACTTGGCCACCAATTCGGTCGGCAATCATAGTGACATTCAAGCCTTTACGCGCTGCATAAATTGCAGCAGCAACACCAGCAGGACCCGCGCCGATCACAGTAATATCTTGTAAAGGTAACAGTTCATTATTATCGCCACCAACAATATAAGGAAAGCGTTCGATAAGTTTATCAACCAACTGTGCGGTATCAATTTTGCCATTAGCAAACAACTTGCCATTTAAGTAAACACTGGGTACACCTTGGATATTTCGTTCATCAATTAGGTCTTTAAATAGACCACCATCAATCATTTCGCTGCTGATATTTTCATTTAATAAGGTGAACTGATTTAACGATTGCACGACATCAGGACAGTTATGACAACTCAATGAAATAAATACTTCAAAGTGAAGTTTTTCTGTTATTTTTTGCACCATTGTCGTTAAGGTGCGATCAAGTTTAAGCGCAGTGCCAGATGACTGTAATAGGGCTAAAATTAGGGAGTTGAATTCATGGCCACTGGGTATGCCAGAGAAATGAATACCGTTATTTGCTCCTTCAATTTCTAAATAAAAAGTAATTGGGCTGCGTAAATTATCATCACGCTCAATGAAAATTAAATTTTCTGATACTGAACATAATTGTGTTAAAAATTCTTTTAATTCTGGACGTTTTTTGTGTTCACCAGTTTGTAAAACTAGTGATACCTTGTTAGTCATATTTTGGGTATAAGTTTTTACTGCGTTTAAAATATCTTTACTTAACATAGGAGAGCCTTACTGGATAGATTACTTAATTTAACTGACTGAACTGAGATAATGTCGCTTAGATCGCATAAGTAATTTGAACGGGTGAAAAAAGGCGGAAGGGCATCGCTAAAGCGTATAGCAACTTCCGCCAATATAGAGGGAATTATTTAAATTTTACCCACAAGATCTAAACTTGGTGTTAGTGTTGCTTCGCCTTGTTCCCAAGCCGCAGGACATACTTCACCGTCGTTTTCACGTACATATTGTGCCGCTTTTACATTACGAACCATATCTTTGGCACTTCTGCCAATACCGCCGGCATGAATATGGGCAACTTGGATAACGCCATCAGGATCTACTAAGAAAGTGCCACGATGTGCCATGTGGTCTTCTTCAATCATCACATCAAAACCACGTGTAATATTGCCTGTTTGGTCACCAATCATTGGAAATTTAATTTTGCCAATAGCTTCTGAAGAATCGTGCCATGCTTTGTGTGAGAAATGGGTATCTGTTGATACCGAGTAAACTTCTACACCTAGTTGTTGTAGTTCTTCATACTGGTTTGCCATGTCTTCTAATTCGGTAGGACAAACAAACGTGAAGTCTGCTGGGTAGAATAAAAAGATTGACCATTTCCCTTTGGTACTTTCAGACGTTACTTCTACAAATTCGTTGTTATGAAATGCTTGTGCGTTGAATTCTGGGATAGTCTTGCCTATTTGAGCCATTGGTATTTCCTCGTTTACTTAAGTTAAATTTAAAGTTGAAATTGTGTATTTCATCGGGTTTTAAAAGCATGCTTGCTTTCGATGCAGGTATAGTAGAGATAATCTTTCGATAGGTATATTTGATTAAAGTGAATTCAATGTTCTGAAAAATAGAACGTTATTAGATGGGTGAGAATACTCTTATGTGTTTACGTAACCGATTAAATTTAGATGTTTCAGCTATGGGGTTAAATGTGTAGTTAAAAGCAACAGGTTTTATTCAACTATACAGCGTCTTCAATTGCTAACGTGCCTGATGAAATAAAGTCGCATCATATTAAGCATTACAGTGACAAGGTATTAAATTATTTATTAGAATGTCTTTTATGTTTAATAAAAGTGATCACATAAAAATGATTTCATTAAAACAACTGCACTATGCATTAGCTATTGAAAAAACATTACACTTCAAAAAAGCGGCTGAGGCGTGCAATGTTTCGCAATCAGCACTAAGTACGGCAATAAATGAACTTGAGAAACAGTTAGGAGTCACTATTTTTGAGCGTAATAACAAACAAGTATTAGTGACCCAAAAGGGTCAGTTAATACTTAATAAAGCCAAAATAGTGAAATTGGAATTAGATGAGTTGCTGCAAATAGCACAAAGTGATAAACAATCTTTTTCAAACCCAATGAGTATAGGTGTAATCCCGACCATCGGCCCATACCTTTTACCGAAAGTGTTACCTGAGGTGAGGCATCAATACCCAAATTTCAAATTAAAAATTATCGAAGAGCAATCGCATACACTTGTAGATATGGTACGCACGGGTGAGCTTGATGCCGCAATACTCGCTTTACCCTATCCCTTAAACGGGTTAATGAGTTTTAATTTTTGGGAAGAAGATTTCTATTTGGTATGCCATAAAGATACATGCCCAAAAACAATGCAAGAAATTACCAGTGAGGAACTAGAAATTGAAAAATTGATGTTGTTAAAAGAGGGGCATTGCTTGAAAGACCATGCATTAGCTGCTTGCCAGCTGAAAAGTCAAAAGCAAAATTCTGATTTTGGCTCTGCAAGCTTGCATACTTTAGTGCAAATGGTTGCGGGTAAGCTTGGTACAACGCTTGTGCCACAAATGTCATTAGATCAATTAACTTATAATGAATCTGAACTCAGGGCTATTCATTTAAATGAACCGGGTCCACATCGAACGCTTGCTTTAGTGATTAGACCCAACTATGTCAGAACGGATGAGTTGACAATACTTAAAGATATTTTTACTGATCAATTAACTAAAAAGTGTGGTTAGGGCTAACTGCCTTTTAATGCTCTCTAGGTATTTTAACTAAAGCCCGAATAGAAACATTCGGGCTTTTTGTGTTTGCCCAGCGAAGCTGGCAAACCCGATAGGCTGAAAGAAGCC
>TARA_R110001583_G_scaffold114876_6_pt1 | contig 17913 bp, 19 predicted proteins | sample TARA_R110001583 | Tara Oceans TARA_R110001583 (sample SAMEA4398432) | marine metagenome | biome: Polar Biome; feature: [MES] marine water layer (ENVO:01000295) within the mesopelagic zone...; material: water (ENVO:00002006), including particulate matter (ENVO:01000060) such... | reverse complement strand
TTATTGTAAAGCACTTGAAAAGACGATTGAATCCGACCAAACTATGAGTTTAATTCCCACAGTGAAAGAAAAATTAAATTTATTAAAGGAAACAGTAAAGGACACTAACGATAACTTTATTTTTTCAAAAGACACAGATGCTAAAACGGGTCATAAATCAGCCGATAGTTCATTTTTTGGTTATAAAACACATATTGCTATGACCGAAGAGCGTATCATTACGGCAGCGGTAGTCACTTCAGGAGAAAAAGGAGATGGACCGGAGTTGCCAAAGCTTTTGAAAATTAGTCAAGAAAATGGAATTGAGGTAGATACTGTCATTGGTGATGCAGCTTATTCAGGTAAAGAGAATCTTAAATTAACTAGTAAACAAAATATAAAAATCGTAGCAAAGTTAAATCCTTCGATTACTCAAGGCTTTAGAAAGGATGAGGATACGTTTGATTTCAATAAAGATGCTGATATGTTTGTTTGTCCTGCGGGGCATATTGCTATACGAAAGGCACGTCAGGGTAAAAAAAATATTGGACAGAATCAAGTGGTCACTTACTATTTTGATGTCGAAAAATGCAAGAATTGCCATTTAAAAGAGGGCTGTTATAAGTCTGGAGCAAAAACAAAGAGTTATTCTATATCCATAAAATCAGATTTACACCAAGAACAAATGGCTTTTCAAGAAACGGATTATTATAAAGAAAAAGCAAAACACAGGTACAAAATAGAAGCTAAAAATAGCGAACTAAAAAATGTACATGAATATGGGAGAGCAAATGCATATGGAATTGAAAATATGCAAATGCAAGGAGCAATCGCATTATTTACAGTAAACTTAAAAAGAATCCTGAAATTACAAGTATAGCATAGAAAATGAAATAAATAACGGCTTAATAGACCCTATAAACGCTCCATAACCTCGCTATAAAACATCATAATTTAAAAAATAAAAAGGTTTGAATAATAAAAGCGATTAAATAAAAGTTCATTTTATTTAATCGCTTTTTACTAAATGTTGAAAAAGAGTTGCTTTTTCAGTGACCTCCAAAAAAGTTGCAGCTTTTTTTTATTTAGTTGAAAATGAGTCGTTTTTTTTGTAACTTTATATAAGATTACAAATAAAATATTCCACCCCAATTGTTAAATCATTAAAAACTTCAATTATGAAAAAAAACATTGGAATTTGGATAGATACTAATCAGGCAGTTATTATTGGGCTTTCAAATAGCAGTCACACAGTTAAAAGGATTGAATCAAATATTGAAACTAGAGAACGTGTTCCTGGAGATTCTAAAAAATATGGGAGATTTGGCAATCAATATCTCACTTTTGAAAAAAACAGGTTAAATAAACGTAATGAGCAAACGAATCAATACATGAAAACCTTATTAAAAGAAATAAATAATTGTGACGCTATTGTATTATTTGGTCCTTCAAGGATGAAAAAAATATTAGAAAAAGAAATTAAAAACAATATGCAAATTTCTAATAAACTGGTTGGGGTCTCTAATTCAAAATTACTAACAGAAAATCAAATGGTAGCTTGGGTTAAAGATTTTTATAAATAACTATAGTTACATTGCACTTTATAAAATTCAGTTTATAATCAATTAAAAAATCAAATGAAGTTAAAAGTCCTTCTTTTTACATTATCTACTATAATTTCAAATATAGCTTGGTCTCAAAAAATAGATATTGACATCGTTAAAACCAAATTCAGTTCAATAAAAATAAAACCTATTTTACATAGTAGCTTTATTTTAACCCACATGGATAAAACTATTTATGTAGATCCATATGGAGGAGCCGATTTATATAAAGGATTAGAGGCTCCAGATATAATTCTAATAACTGATATTCATGGTGATCATTTAAATCAAAAAACGTTGGATTCTATAGATACTTCAAAGGCTACTTTTATTGTTCCAAAAGCAGTTGCATTAAAATTACCAAGCAAATACAGTTCACAAATTGTTATTTTAAAAAACGGCGACGCAATACTAAAATCTAGTTACTACATTACAGCAATACCTATGTATAATTTGCCCGAAGCTTCAGATTCAAAACATCCTAAAGGAAGAGGAAATGGGTATTTAATAAATGCAGATGACAAAATTATATATATTTCAGGAGATACTGAAGATATCACTGAAATGAGAAAGCTTCAAAACATTGATATTGCTTTTATTTGTATGAATTTGCCTTATACAATGGAAATTAACCAAGCTGCAAGTGCAGTTTTAGAATTTAAACCTAAAATTGTATATCCTTTTCATTATAGAGGTAAAAATGGTTTTAGTAATGTAAAAGAGTTTAAAAATATTATTAACAGCAAAAATAAAAATATTGATGTACGATTAAGGCAATGGTATCCTCATAATTAACTTTTAAGTAATTCTTTTCCAACAGCACATTGTAAACATAATTGTTTGTTGCAATATTCATTTTTAAGTTGAAGTAAAGCCTGAGTTTGACCAGCATTGTTACTTTTAATTTTCAACTCATTAAATTTAGTTATTATAGTATTTTTTTCAGGTTTAATTTTTTCAATTATCGAAAATATTGCACTATAATCTGTATTTCCTAAACTTTTTAAATGCATGAATTTTAGTGGAATTATAGTGTTTATTAATAACAAGTCTACAAACGATTTTGTAAGTTTTTTTGTGCTTTTTTTTGATTCTTTATCAAACGTATAATGTGTTTTCCAAAATTGGGAAGTTGATACATTAAATAAATCATAAAAACCATCAAGCGTAGTAATTTCAATTACTTTAGAAAATAGGTTTTGATAAAGATGATATAATTCCGCTAATTGCGAAATTCTAATTGTTGGAAAATTATTTGGTCGCAATCTAAAAAACTGAATCTCACCTTTTGATATTGGAGATAATTTAAATTTCACCCTTAAATATTCATAGGTTTCTTTTAGTTTTTTATAATAATTTGACTCATATTCATTAGATAACAAACCAGCTTGTCCCAAAAATAATGCTTCTAATTGCTCTGAATTAGAAGAAACTTTTCTTACAATTGAAAATTCAAATGATTTAGAGAAATTCAAAAAAGCATCAGCATTTATTTTTAACCCAAAGTTTTTTGCTAATAAATTAAATAAAGTGGCCTCCCAATTATTATTAGTAGCTGATAAAATTTGCTGAATTTGTTTAGATTTATGTTCTAACCTTTCAAAATAAAGCCTTTCAACCCAATTATTTAATACAAATGAATCTATTGAGAAAATATCATTTTCACAATTAATCCATTTTTTAGGTTTGCTAAAAAGTTGTAAATGTTTATTTAATAAATCTTTTGAAATATAATTTTTCAATTCCAAAGTTGCAATTTCTACCTCAGATTTTCTAAATATTTCAACATCGTGTTCCCAAACAACATGCAGAATAACAGCGTCGTAATTTTCATCAATTTCATGATTGTGAGCATACCAATCGGATGATTTTAAATGAATTTCAACATTCCCAGCCCAAAGTTGTTCATTAATAACAATTTTAGCGTTCAAAAAATCTGGACCTTCATTACTATTTTCAATACCAACTGAGTTTATTTCAATAATTTCTTTATTGGTGGTTTGTAAATTTTTAGTTGTAAACAGTTTAAGTTTCCAAATAAAATGCAGTAAATTTTCTTTCATAGCAATTTTTAAGAATTATAAAAGTAAACATTAGTATTTAGTAATAAAAATTGAATACCAAGTTACCTTACTTTCAATAAATTAAATTATTTTTGTAAGTATAAATTTTAACAAAAATGAATATAATTAATAGTTTAGAATGGAGATACGCAACTAAAAAGTTTGACCCATCTAAAAACCTTTCAAAAGAACAAGTTGAAACGCTAAAAAAAGCATTTAATTTAACACCTACTTCATTTGGTTTACAACCTGTAAAATTAATAGTTATACAAAATAAGGAACTTCAAGAAAAATTTGTAGAACATTGTTATTTCCAAAGACAAGTTGCAGATGCATCTCATTTATTGGTTTTATGCATTGAAAACGATACTACTACGGATGACATTAATGCTTATTTTGATTTAGAGAAAAAAATTAGAAAAGTTGATGAAGATGTAATTTCTAATTTTAGAAATCAACTTATTGAAATGTACAAAAACAAATCATTGGAGGAAAAACAATTGTCAGCAATTTATCAAACCTATATCATTTTAGGAAATTTAATGACTGTTTGTGCTGTTGAAGGAATTGACGCTTGTCCATTAGAAGGTTTTGTACCTTCTAAAATTGATGAGTTACTCAACTTGGAAAAACTTAATTTAAAATCCGTATTATTGCTTCCTGTTGGTTTTAGAGCTGAAGATGATGCAATGGAAGGAATGATTAAAGTAAGAAAATCCTTAAATGAAACTATACTAGAAATATCCTAATTAATTAAAATAATATAAAATGAATAAAGATATAAGAGCTCTTGAGCCTACAACACTTTGGAATAATTTTGCAGATTTAAATGCAGTTCCAAGAGGGTCAAAAAAAGAGGAAAAAGTAATACAGTTTATGGTTGATTTTGGAAAAAAATTAAACTTAGAAACTGTAGTTGACCATGTAGGTAATGTTATTATTAAAAAGCCAGCCACAAAAGGTATGGAAAACCTAAAAACAGTTGTAATGCAATCGCATTTAGACATGGTTCATCAAAAAAATTCTGATACGGTTTTTGATTTTGATACTGAGGGTATTAAAATGAAAATTGTAGATGGTTGGGTTAAAGCTGAAGGAACTACACTTGGAGCCGATAATGGTTTAGGTGTTGCTGCAATAATGAGTGTTTTAGCTTCAACAGATATCAAACACCCTGTAATTGAAGCGTTATTCACTATTGATGAAGAAACAGGAATGACTGGAGCTATGGGATTACAAGCAGGTTATTTAGATGGTGAAATACTTTTAAATTTAGATACTGAGGAAGATGATGAAATAGACATTGGTTGTGCTGGTGGAATTGATATCACTGCAAAAAACGTGTATCATGAAGTTCATACACCTTCAAATAGCGTTGGTTTCTCTATTTCAGTTACTGGTTTAAATGGTGGGCATTCTGGAATGGATATTCACAAAGGGCTTGGAAATGCAAATAAAATAATGAACCGTTTATTGTATGAATCTCAAGAACTTATTCGAATTTCAGAAATAAATGGAGGTAGTTTACGTAATGCTATTCCACGAGAAAGTTTTTCTTTAATTTCTGTTTATAGTGCTAAAAAAGATTCATTTTTAAGAAAAGCAAAAAAAATCATAGCTGAAATTAAAAAAGAATTTAAAACTATTGACCCAAATTTAGATATTACAATTTCAGAAACAACAGTTCCTAAAAAAGTAATGACTACTATTAGCCAAATTACTTTACTTAATACTATCTATGCAGCACATAATGGTGTTTTTAGAATGAGTAACGATATGGAAGGTTTAGTTGAAACATCAAACAATGTAGCTCGTGTAATTGTTAAAGATGAGGATATTACTATTTTATGTTTAACAAGATCTTCCGTTGAATCTTCAAAATTTAATTTAGCTAATACCCTAAAAGCTGCTTTTGAATTGGCTGGTTATCAGGTAACTCTTTCAGGTTCATATCCAGGATGGAAACCCAATGTAAGCTCCCCTATATTAAATGTATTAACAAATACATATGAAAAATTATTTGGTAGTAAAGCCGATGTAGTTGCGTGCCATGCAGGATTAGAATGTGGTATTTTAGGAACAAATTATCCTGAAATGGATATGATATCGTTTGGACCAACTATACAAGGTGCTCATTCACCTGATGAAAAAGCTAATATAAAATCTGCTCAAAAATTTTGGAAATATTTACTTACAATTTTAGAAAATATTCCTTCTAAAAAGTAACAAAAACAAAAGAGGTTGAAAATTTCAACCTCTTTTGTTTTTTATCTCTTTGTTAACATTATTAACTTTCAAAAACCATAAATAATTGTATTTTTACAACTTCAAATAATGCTACATTCTTTTTATGGGAAAAATTATTGCAATTGCAAATCAAAAAGGCGGAGTAGGTAAAACTACCACAACAGTTAATTTAGCTGCCGCTTTAGGTGTATTAGAAAAAAAAGTATTGCTAATTGATGCTGATCCTCAGGCAAATGCATCTTCTGGCCTTGGCATTATTGTTGAAGAAGTACAAAACGGGAGTTATCAATTATTAGAACATACTATTACAGCAAAAGAAGCTATTGTACCTACAACTTCACCAAACGTAGATATTATTCCTGCTCATATAGATTTAGTAGCTATTGAAATTGAATTGGTTGATAAAGACAAAAGGGAATTTAAACTAAAAGAAGCTTTAGAGGCTATAAAAAATGATTACGATTATATTTTAATTGATTGCGCTCCTTCATTGGGCTTAATAACACTAAATGCGTTGGTTGCTGCAGACTCTGTAATTATACCAATTCAATGTGAATATTTTGCGTTAGAAGGATTAGGAAAATTATTAAACACTATAAAAAGTGTTCAAAAAATACATAATTCCACGTTAGATATTGAAGGTTTACTACTTACTATGTACGACTCGCGTTTACGCCTTTCAAACCAAGTAGTGGAAGAAGTAAAAAAACATTTTCAAAATATGGTTTTTAACACCATAATTCAACGAAATGTTAGGTTAAGTGAAGCGCCAAGTTTTGGTGAAAGTATTATTGCTTATGATGCAACTAGCAAAGGAGCAATTAATTATATTAACTTAGCCAACGAAATTTTAAAACTAAATAATAAGGATGGCAAAAGCAAGTAAAAAACAGGCTCTGGGAAGAGGATTATCTGCCTTATTAAATGATTCAAATTCAACTATAGAATCTGCAAACGATAAAAATGCGGATAAAATTGTTGGTACTATTATTGAAATAGATCTTAACTTAATAGATGTAAACCCATATCAACCAAGAAGTTATTTTAATGAAGAAGCTTTACGTGAATTAGCTAGTTCTATTAAAGAATTAGGTGTAATTCAACCTATAACCATTCGGAAATTAGAAGGTAATAAATTTCAATTAGTTTCTGGTGAAAGAAGATTTAGAGCTTCAAAATTAATTGGAAATACTACAATACCGGCATATATAAGAATTGCCAACGATCAAGAAATGCTTGAAATGGCATTGGTTGAAAACATACAACGTAAAGATTTAGATCCCATTGAAGTTGCGCTTTCATACCAACGGTTAATTGATGAAATTGATTTAACGCAAGAGGAAATGAGTCAACGTGTTGGAAAAAAACGTTCAACCATTAGTAATTATTTACGATTGTTAAAATTAGATCCAATTATTCAAACGGGAATGCGTGACGGCTTTTTATCTATGGGCCACGGTAGAGCTTTAATAAATATTGAAAATACCGAAGACCAATTAGGTATTTATGAAAAAATAATTTTACAAAAATTATCCGTTCGTCAAACGGAAGTATTGGTTAAAAACCTTAAAGAAGGAACTACTATTACACCTAAAAAAAGTGTTGTTGAAACTGAAACTCCTAAATTTATTTCAAAAGGATTAAAAACTATTAGCGAATATTTTGGTCATAAAATTGATGTTAAATTAGCAGGAAAAGATAAAGGTAAAATTATGATACCTTTTCACTCTGAAGAGGACTTTAACAGAATAAAAAAATTACTAGAATAGTGTTAAAAAAATCGCTATACATATTTTTTCTACTTACTACTTTAACTATATTTAATAGTTTTTCTCAAGAAAATGCAGTCTTAAAAATTAAAGATACATTGTTTGGTAATTCATCAAACTACGATCCTCTTTCGCCTTCAAAAGCAGCATTTTATTCCGCAATTTTACCTGGTTTAGGACAAGCTTACAATAAAAAATACTGGAAAATTCCATTCGTTTATGCCGCACTTGGATCTGGAGTCTATTTATACAGTTCAAACAATTCCAATTACAATAGAGCTAGAACCGCATACAAACTAAGAATAAATGAAAAACCAGATGAATTTGATGGTTTAGATGGAAATATTTTTTTATCGAAAGATGCTTTAATAAGGGCTCAAAAATCTTATAGAAAAGATCGAGATTTGTCATTATTAGTAACTGCAGGTTTGTATATTCTACAAATAATTGAAGCGAGTGCAAATGCACATTTATTGCAATATAATGTAGACAATAGTTTAACTTTTAATCCTAAGTTAATAAAAAATACAGTTAACAATAAAACAATAGTTGGGGCGCAAATTAATTTTAATTTTTAAAAATGAAAATAGCTTTATTAGGTTATGGAAGAATGGGTAAAACAATTGAACAAATTGCTTTACAAAAGGGTCACGAGATTGTTTTAAAAATTGATGAAAACACAAAAAACTTTGATATTTCCATTGCTGATGTAGCTATTGATTTTAGTATCCCAACTGTAGCCTATAACAATATTTCAAATTGTTTAAACAATAATGTACCTGTAGTTAGTGGTACAACTGGCTGGTTAGATAAGTTTGATGAAGCAACAAACCTTTGTGTTGAAAAAAAAGGTGGTTTTATTTATGCTTCAAACTTTAGCTTAGGTGTAAATATTTTTTTTGAGTTAAATGAATATTTAGCAAAAATGATGAAAAATTTGACTGACTATCAAATTTCAATGGAAGAAATTCATCATACTAAAAAATTAGATGAACCAAGTGGCACAGCTATTACCTTAGCTGAAGGGATTATAAAGCATACAAATAAAAATAATTGGACTTTAAATGTAACATCTAACGAAACTGAAATACCTATAGTAGCAAAGCGTATAGATGCAATCCCTGGAACTCATTCAATTGAATATAAATCTAGTGTTGACACTATTGATATAAAGCATACTGCCCACAATAGAGGTGGCTTTGCATTAGGAGCTGTAATTGCTGCTGAATGGCTTGTTGGTAAAACAGGTGTTTTTACAATGAAAGACGTTCTAGGTTTAAAATAATACTAAAACTTACTAATTATGACAATAACTCAATGGTTTATATTTTTCTTACTAATACAAGTAATTCACTTTATTGGAACTTGGAAATTATACAAAAAAGCTGGTAGAAAATCTTGGGAAGCTATAATTCCAATATACAATGCAATTGTTCTAATGAAAATAATAAATAGACCTACTTGGTGGGTTTTCTTATTATTTATTCCAATTATTAATTTATTAATGTTTCCTGTTATTTGGATTGAGACAATTAGAAGTTTTGGGAAAAATTCAACAATAGATTCATTTTTAGCAGTTTTAACATTAGGTTTTTATACGTATTACATAAATTATATTGCAAACGTTAACTATATTAATGATAGAAGTTTAAAATCTAGAACTGAATTAGGTGAATGGGTAAGTTCTATTGTTTTTGCTATAGTTGCAGCAACTATAGTGCATACTTATATTATGCAACCATATACAATTCCAACTTCATCATTGGAAAAATCGTTACTAGTTGGTGATTTTTTGTTTGTAAGTAAGTTTCACTTTGGTGCAAGAACTCCTATGACGACAGTTGCGGCACCTATGGTACATGATTCCTTGCCATTAACAAAGCTAAAATCTTATTTGAAAGTTCCTCAACTTCCGTATTTCAGAATTCCAGGCTTTCAAGATATAAAAAGAAATGAAATTGTTGTTTTTAACTGGCCTACAGATACTGTACGTTTTTTTAGAGACCACTCTAATATTCATATTGATAAACCTATTGATAAAAAATCTAATTATGTAAAACGTTGTGTTGGAATTCCTGGTGATTCACTTGAAATTAAAGATGGTTACATTTTTATTAATGGAGAAAAAACTCAACTTCCAGATAGAGCTAAAACACAATATTTTCATAAAGTTGTTGTTTCAAATGAATTCAATCCAAATAGTTTAATTACTAGATATGGTTCAACAGAATTAGGAGGTGGAACGAATGGAGAATATGTAGTAAATCTAACAGATGAAAACGCTAAAAACCTTCGGAATAATCCATATGTTAAAAGTGTAATTAAAGATAATGCAGCCAAAGGAAATTATACTAAATCTATATTCCCTCATAATGAACAATATCCTTGGTCTATTGATAATTATGGTCCAATTTATATTCCTGAAGAAGGCAAAACTGTTGAATTAAACGCTAAATCTTTACCTTTCTATAAAAGCATTATTGAAGAATACGAAAATAATGATTTAACCATTCATGGAGATGAAATTTTTATCAATGGGAAATTAGCAACTACTTATACCTTCAAACAAAATTATTATTGGATGATGGGAGATAATAGACATAATTCTGAAGATGCTCGTTTTTGGGGTTATGTACCCTTTGATCACGTTGTTGGAAAACCCGTTTTTATTTGGTTTAGTTGGGATAGCAATGCACAAGGTTTAGCAAATAAAATTAGATGGAAAAGAGTATTTACTACTGTTCATGGTACAGGAAAACCTATCTCATACTTATATTATTTCATTGGGCTATTAGTTCTTTGGTTTGGTTACAGTTCTTATAGAAAGCGTAAAAACGCTGAATAAAATATTCTATTGTCATTCCTCCTGTAATTGGACATGTCATTCCTGCCTTCGCAAGAATGACAACTAATAATTTTTTTAATATGATTTTACTACAGCCAACTTATTTTTCGCCAATAATTCAATATGTTGTGTTAGCAAAGTCTAAAGAAATTGTGTTTGAAGTAGAAGATAATTTTCAAAAACAAACCTATCGAAATCGTTGTTATATCTACACGGCTCAAGGAAAACATTTATTAAATGTTCCAATACAACACACTAAAGGTGTTAAACAAAAAACAAAAGATATAAAAATTGATTATAAAGATGATTGGAATAAACTTCATTTAAAAACATTAAAAACAGCGTATAGCTCATCTCCTTTTTTTGAATTTTACATTGATGATCTTTTACCTGTTTTTGAAAAAAGACATACTTATTTATTAGATTTAAATTTAGATTGTAATAAATTTATTATGAATTCTTTACAAATTGAATTCAACACCTTAAAAACTTCTGAATTTATAAAAGATATTGATTTTAAAGATGCTAGAAATTTAGCCAATGCAAAATCTAATAGTCAATTTAATTTAGAAGAATATTATCAAGTATTTAACTCAAATCATGGTTTTATTTCAAATTTAAGTATCTTAGATTTAATTTTCATGGAAGGTCCTAATGCTTTAAATTACCTTGAAAACCAAATCATTAACTTTTAATTTTGGAAATTTTAAGATTTATATCGCATTACTCAATGCATTTTTTAATTCCGGCAGTTATTGCGTTTGTTTTCTTTAGAAATAATTGGAAAAAAGTCTGGTTGCTGTTCATTCTAACAATGCTCGTTGATCTAGATCATTTAATTGCAAATCCAATATTTGACGATGCTAGATGTAGCATTAATTACCATCCACTTCACTCCTATTATGCTATCTTATTATATATTATATTTCTCCTACCCTTAAAAACAAGAATTATTGCTATTGGTTTATTATTTCACATGCTAACAGACTATATTGATTGTTTTTGGATTGCGTAAAACAATGCAACTTTAATTAATAAAAAAAGAGGCTATCTGAAAAGTGAAATTTTTATCAACCTGAACCTGTCTGCCGACAGGCAGGCTTGATTCAGAATGGCGATTTTCAATACTTTATAGACAGCCTCTTTTTTAAAATTATTTATCTAATTAATTTTTTATATTTTATTCGTTTTGGCATTAAATCTCCACCAAGTCTGGCTTTTTTATTTTCTTCATAATCTGAGAATGAACCTTCAAAGAAATAAACTTGAGAATCACCTTCAAAAGCTAAAATATGCGTACAAATTCTGTCTAAAAACCATCTATCGTGACTAATTACTACTGCACAACCAGCAAAATTTTCCAAACCTTCTTCCAATGCACGTAATGTATTTACGTCTAAATCGTTTGTTGGTTCATCTAATAATAATACGTTACCTTCCTCACGCAACGTCATTGCTAAATGTAAACGGTTACGTTCACCTCCAGAAAGTGCACTTACTTTTTTATTCTGCTCACTTCCTGCAAAATTAAAACGACTTAAATAAGCTCTTGAATTCACCTGCTTTCCACCCATTAGAATCAGTTCTTGCTCATCAGCAAAATTTTGCCAAATTGTTTTTTCAGGATCAATATTTGAATGACTTTGATCTACGTATGCAATTTTTGCAGTATCACCAACAACAAACTCACCTTTATCAGGTGCTAATTCACCCATAATCATTTTAAAAATTGTGGTCTTACCAGCTCCATTCGGACCAATAATTCCAACAATTCCAGCTTGAGGTAAATTAAAATTCAAATCTTCATACAACAACTTATCCCCAAAAGCTTTTGCAACTCCTTTCGCTTCAATAACATTGGTTCCTAAACGTGGACCGTTTGGGATATAAATTTCCAATTTCTCATCCAATTGATTTTGATCTTGGCTCATTAATTTATCATAATTTGCCAAACGAGCTTTTGATTTTGCATGACGACCTTTTGGTGCCATTCTAACCCATTCCAACTCTCGCTCTAAAGTTTTTTGACGTTTAGAGGCTGTTTTAGACTCTTGCGCTAATCGTTTTGATTTTTGATCTAACCAAGAAGAGTAATTTCCTTTCCAAGGAATTCCTTCTCCTCTATCTAGCTCTAAAATCCAACCAGCAACATTATCCAAGAAATAGCGGTCATGCGTAACTGCAATTACGGTTCCACTATATTGTTTTAAATGATGTTCTAACCAATGAACAGATTCAGCATCTAAATGGTTTGTAGGTTCATCCAATAATAATACATCTGGCTCTTGCAATAATAATCTACATAATGCAACTCTTCTACGTTCACCTCCTGATAAATTTTTAATTGGAGTATCTCCATCTGGAGTACGTAAAGCATCCATTGCTATTTCTAATTTAGTATCTAATTCCCAAGCGTTGGCAGCATCAATTTTATCTTGAAGAATTGCTTGTTGCGCCATTAACTTATCCATTTTATCAGCATCCGAATACACTTCTTCCAAACCAAACATGTCGTTAATTTTGTTGTATTCTTCTAAAATAGCAACAGTTTCAGCAACACCTTCTTTTACAATATCTAATACTGTTTTATCATCATCTAATTTAGGTTCTTGTGACAAAAACCCAACAGAATATCCTGGAGCAAAAACTACATCTCCTTGATAATTTTTTTCTAATCCAGCAATAATTTTTAATAAAGTAGATTTACCTGAACCATTTAAACCTAAAATTCCAATCTTTGCTCCATAAAAAAAGCTTAAATAAATATTCTTTAATACGGGTTTGTTTGCACCTTGATAGGTTTTACTCAAACCAGACATTGAAAATATTACTTTCTTATCATCTGACATTTTACACTATTTGTTTTAATTATTTATTTAAAATTAGCTTGTAATTAAACTTCTAACTCTCAAATTCTCTTTCAAAGTTTCAGTAATTACGCTATTTCTTTAATTTTTTAGTTATTAAACTAAAATTAAACCCTTCCTTTTAAAGCATTAAATACCCAAGCATTTGCAAAAAATCCAATCCCAACAGCTGCAAAACCCCATCCAGCAACATCGTCATATCTAAATGCTCCAAGAGCTATAAGCGATAATCCAACGATTATCATAATTGCTGTAGCCCAAGCCAATACTGTATTTTTATTCATTTTTATATTATTTATAATAGTTATTATTATTTTAAGAAATAAGTAGTTTGCAAATATCGTAAATTTAATTGTTTTTGTTAAAAGATGTTTTAAGTAAATTAACACTTATATAAGATATTTTACACTAAAATTTTAATAAAATAACAATTTTACTATGAAATGGAATGAAAAGTCTTAGTTTATCTTTATTTTCAATTATCTCATTATACAAATTTAAGATTGAAAAATAAAAACACAGTACTCATTAAAACTTCATTGGCACTTCAATAAATAATAATTGAGATTTTTTAGTTGAAATTATTTCAAAGAAATTTGTTTGTTCAATACCAATGGCATCTCTTTTATTCAATATTTTATTGTCAACTATTATCTCTCCGTCGATTAACATTAAATAAACTCCATTATTTTCAGAAATTAATTCATAATTAAATTTAGAATTTTCATCCAAATCAATTCTTGAAATTTGAGCATTTTGATGAATTGTTAAAGCTCCTTCTACAGGATTCTGTACTGAAGAAACCAATATTTGTAATTTTCCCTTTCTATCTAAACCATCATAGAACTTTTGATCATATCTTGGGGCAACATTTAGCTTATTTGGAACTATCCAAATTTGAAATAAATTCAACTCTTCAGTTGGATGATTATTCATTTCTGAATGCTGAATACCTGTTCCTGCAGACATAACTTGTACTTCTCCAACATGTAATGGAATCCATTTGTTACTCATAGAATCTCTATGTTTCAAAGCACCTTTTAACGGTATTGTAATAATTTCCATATTGTCATGCGGATGCGTTCCAAATCCCATTCCACCTTGAATGTAATCATCATTTAACACTCTAAGAGTGCCAAAGTTTGTACTTTCAGGATTGTAATAATTTGCAAAACTAAAAGAAAAATTTGCTTTTAACCAACCGTGGTCTGCTTTTCCTCTCTCAGTACCTTTAAATTTTTTAGTTTTCATTTTTTTAAAATTTAGTTGAAATATTTCATCAAATACAAATAATAAACTTACAACAAACTATATTTCTTTTGTCATTCCTACGAACCCGCCCGCGGCAAGCAGGGGCAGGAATGACAGATTGTTATTTTATCGTAATTTATCTAATAATTCATTTAACAATTTGGCTTCTTTTTCAGAAATATTTTTCATATAACCATCAAATTCATCAATTTTTATTTCATTTAATAACTCCAAACCTTTTTTGCTGATTTTAACATATACCACACGTCTATCATTTTCGCATCTGTCACGTTCAATTAAACCTTTATCACAAAGTTTATCCATTAACCGCGTAGAATTTGGAGACTTTTGTACCATTCTTTCTTTCACAGATTTTACAGTAATAGCCTCTTTTGCTCCTCTTAAAATTCGAAGAATATTATATTGTTGCTCTGAAATATTAAAAGGTTTCAAAATTGTATTACCAATAGTATCTAAATAATTAGCCGTAAATTTTATATTTAATAAAGCTTTTACGCGTTCATTTGAAAATTTTGAGTTTATTTCTTTTGAAAAATCTCCCATAGCTATAAACTTTGCTCTAAATCATTTACTAATTTTTCAATACTTAATTTCAATTCTTTATTTATAATCTCATCATTTTGAAAATTATCATAAAATGATGGAAATGATAAACTTCCTACAATGTTTCCACCCATATAAGGAAATCTCCCCAAGGCGATATCCAATACAGTTTGGCCACCTCTTTCTCCAGGTGAAGTTGCTAATAACAACATTGGTTTTTCTTGCCAAACTTTTCCATCAATTCTAGAAATCCAATCAAATATATTTTTAAACGCGGCAGAATAGGCACCATTATGTTCTGCTAAAGAAATTACAAAACCATCTGCTTTTTCCATTTCTTCTTTTAACTTAATTGCCTCATTTGGAATACCTTGTTCAGTTTCAACATCAACTGAAAATTGTGGCATTTCAAAATCATTTAAATCAACTTTTGTTAATTTTACGTTATTAACCAAATCCCCAACATATTCAGCTAATATTTTGTTTATCGATTTTTTACTAGTACTGCCTCCAATTGTTATAATATTTTTCATAATTAAAGTGTTTTTAATGTAACTATTTTTCTTCCAAAAATATATGATACGCTAAGTAAAATAATGGCAATTACTGCTCCTAAATGTTCCCCATCATCTATCATAAAATGCGCAAAAAAGGCTAAAATAAATTCAAAAAATAATGCTGAATAAGCCCATTCTTTAATTTTAGATTGTTTATGACTTAACAACACTCCTACAGCTAAAACCTTTGCAGTAGCCAATGGATATATTATATAAGTAGGATAACCTAACGCCTTAAACATACCTTGTACAGTATCGTTATCAAATACATACATTCCTGCAGATATTAATAATAACGCACTTAATAATCCTGTAGCAACCCAATAAATAATTTTGTTAGTTTTCATTTTATATAGTTTAAATTCTATGCAAATATATGTAAATTATTTTTAATTACCCGGGTATTTATTACTAGGGTAATTATTTAACAGTATTTAACATTCATTTTGTACTTTAGCCCATATTAATAGCTATCAGAAAAAATGGACATCAACTTCAATATAAATGAAGATTTTAACAAACTTCAACTCAACGATTTAAAAAAGAAACTCTTAAAAGTTTATAAAGGTGGTGGTGAAGCCAAAATTGAAAAACACAAAGCTAAAGGCAAACTAACTGCCAGAGAACGAATGGCATACCTATTTGACAACGCCAGTGATTCTATTGAAGTAGGAGCTTTAGTGGGTGAAGATATGTATAAAGAACATGGAGGCTGCCCTTCTGGTGGTGTTGTTGTAAAAATTGGATATATAAGTGGAAAACAATGTATTGTTGTGGCTAATGACGCAACAGTAAAAGCCGGAGCTTGGTTTCCTATCACTGGTAAAAAGAATTTAAGAGCTCAGGAAATTTCAATTGAAAATAAAATTCCTATTATTTATTTAGTGGATAGTGCTGGTGTTTATTTACCATTACAAGATGAAATTTTCCCTGACAAAGAGCATTTTGGACGCATTTTTAGAAATAATGCGGTAATGAGTAGTATGGGAATTACGCAAATTTCGGCTGTTATGGGAAGTTGTGTTGCTGGAGGTGCTTATTTACCAATTATGAGTGATGAAGCTATAATTGTGGATAAAACTGCAAGTATATTTTTAGCCGGTAGTTATTTGGTGAAAGCTGCAATTGGTGAAAGTATTGACAATGAAACTTTAGGAGGTGCAACAACACATAGTGAAATTAGTGGAGTAGCAGATTACAAAGCAACAGATGATAAAGATGCTTTAGATAAAATTAGAAATTTAATAGATAAAATTGGAGATTATAACAAAGCAGGTTTTAGTAGATCTGAATCAAATCTACCTTTGGAAAATCCAGAAGATATTTTTGGAATTCTTCCAAAGTTAAGAACTGATCAATATGAAATAAGAGCTATTATTGAGCGTATTGTAGACAATTCTAAATTTGAAGAATATAAAAAAGATTATGGAAAAACTATTATTTGCGCTTATGCTCGTATAGATGGTTGGGCAGTTGGTATAGTTGCCAACCAACGTAAAGTTGTAAAAAACGCTAAAAAAGAAATGCAATTTGGCGGTGTTATTTACTCTGATAGTGCCGATAAAGCAACTCGATTTATAGCAAATTGCAATCAGAAAAAAATTCCATTGGTTTTTTTACAAGATGTAACTGGTTTTATGGTTGGAAGCAAAAGTGAGCATGGTGGAATTATAAAAGATGGTGCTAAAATGGTAAATGCTGTTAGTAATTCTGTAGTTCCAAAATTCACAATTATTATTGGTAATTCTTATGGAGCAGGTAATTATGCTATGTGTGGAAAAGCATATGATCCAAGATTAATTGTTGCTTGGCCTTCAGCAAGGTTAGCTGTTATGGGTGGAACGCAAGCTGCCAAAGTTTTATTACAAATTGAAACTGCTTCTCTAAAAAAACAAGGAGAAAAAATTTCAAAAGAAAAAGAGCAGGAAATATTAGCTTCTATTGAAGCAAAATATGATGCACAAACATCACCATATTATGCTGCTGCAAGATTATGGACAGATGGTGTTATTAATCCATTAGATACAAGAAAATGGATAAGTATGGGTATTGAAGCAGCAAACCACGCTCCTATTGAAAAACAATTTAATTTAGGAATTATTCAAGTATAAAACAATTGTAAAAACAGTTACTAATAATTACATTTGCACCACTAAATAATAGTTAA
>TARA_R110001583_G_scaffold8195_5_pt1 | contig 17914 bp, 24 predicted proteins | sample TARA_R110001583 | Tara Oceans TARA_R110001583 (sample SAMEA4398432) | marine metagenome | biome: Polar Biome; feature: [MES] marine water layer (ENVO:01000295) within the mesopelagic zone...; material: water (ENVO:00002006), including particulate matter (ENVO:01000060) such as...... | reverse complement strand
GACAACGGTTCGATGATGATACCGTCACAATACCTTCAAGGCTTTCAGCCCGGCTCATTAACAGCAATCCACCTTTCTCGTCATAAAATAGAACTGGTGGAGACCGATATAAACAATTCATATATCGAGACTCATATGGAGTGGGAAGTAGTGGGTACTGGGCATATTGAGTAACTACTTATAGAGACAAGGGGGAAATATTATGCAAAAATCACAAATTGCCGATTGGGCTTGGAAAGGATTTACAATTTTACTATCAATGATCGTTATACCATCATTCATATGGATCTGGGACTCAGAGATGAGACTTGGAGCTTTAGAGTATAAGATGGATGATGCCAACAAAAGCCTAGACAAAATAGTCAGTCACATTGAAGGCGAAACTGGAGATAGTGCTGTTCAAAGAAAGGTTGAGATGAAGCTCATGGAGCAAAGAGTCATAACATTGGAAAAGAACCACGCAACTCTCAAAAGAGATGTAACTAGAATAAAAACAAGGAGATAAGAAAATGGAAAAAGAGGAAGAATACTTTGATCCTGACTGGATGGATAGGCTGTGGGGTGACCAATGAATGATACTTGTCCATTTTGCGAATGTGATCCGTGCGATTGTAACTGGGGGGTATATGGATTTGAGGAAGGGAACTCTGATAGAGTATCTGTCACTAACAACCCGTGGTGGGAATGCTATGGGTATAATTCTACATCCACCACCAATTCATCTTGGTCTTACTACGATGACTGTGTGGAACACGGCTACGGGCCATACGGAGCGAGTGGATTTACGGGAGTTTATACGGGTTCTGTGGCTATGAACCTTGTTATTGGAGACCTTGTCAAATACTTTCCAAATTCTAATCTCACATGTGATCAAGGGATTTGGATAATAAGATATGTTATCAATAAACATAGTTTAGATAGCTCATGGTATGACTATGAAATAACAGACGGCTGTAGAAGCGTTATGTGCACACAGAATGAAATTTTCAAACTGGAGGTATAATGAAAAAAGACAAAAATATATATGTATGGGAACGACTCTCAGAATATCTAGATGACAAGATGAAAGATTTTGTTATTGATATATTTGATAACTGTTTCGATTACTCAATCCCGAAATCTTGGGATTTAATCATAGCAGAGCTGGTAAAGATCATCCACTATAGAGCGACCAGCTGTGATAAGAAAGGCACAAAAGTGGTCCAAGTAAAAACCAAGTTCGGAGAGCTACGCTTTTACACGGAAGGAGAGCATGATGATTATATATATGGAGCAATTAAGATGGCTGAGGCGCAAGCCCATAAGATATGCCCTGCTTGCAGCTCCTTTGATAAACCTAGAACCTTCTCGGGAAGATATCTAAAGGGATGCGTACGATGTGAAGATATGAGCTTTGAAATGACATGAGCACAATACCAGAACAATATGTAAAAATAGAACTGGAAGAACTGCCTCTTGATAGGAAACCCAAATATAAAATAGGGGATTTGGTAACGGTCGGATCCGGAACACATGAACACCTATATGGGTTTTACTTAAAAGAAGGTATGGGCCTGATAACTGAAATTTCTGCATTCAAGGTGCTGGGTCTCGACACTTATAAGCCACAACCAATTTACATGATAGAATATAAAATAAACTGGGCTGGAAAGAAAGACTATGCATTTATCCTAGAGCATTCAATAACTTTAATCGAAACTGGTGAATAGAGAGCTAATTACTATATGAGATATAAGGGAAAGCACTTCACGGTGACAAGAGACCAAGGCATGTTTAGAGTCGGAATGAGGTGCTACTGTTTTGATGAACAAGAGACCTTTGTTAGGATGTGGTTCCAAGATCCCCTATTTGCGGATTTTCATGAAGCAAAGATATCCAAAGAACAAATGGATCTTTTTAGAGAAAATTATAATTCTTTAGTTGACAGATGATAGATAATGTGTTATGATATATTTACCATATAAGGAGAGAGCAAATGGAAGCACTATACGGTTTTACGACAGCATTTTACTATATTTATATTGGTGTTGTTATAATAGGAAGTTTAATGGCTTTCTTTTGGATCCCAAAGGCGATAAAGATGTTATTTGATATTGAGGATACGAAAGAGGAATGAAAATATTTAAAGGAAAAGGGCGTTTGCCGGAGGTAAAAGTGGGGAGGTGGAACTATGAAGCAGGAACCGTTGTAGAGATTCAACCATTCTCATTAGGAAGATTCCACAGGTCAGCTATATCTAAATATAAAGGACAGGTGGGTATCATTATAGATATTGGAAACAAAAGGCCGTCAATGGTAGATGTTCTACTATTTTCAGGAAAGCATATCACGATAAGAAAAGAGTTTGTAAAAGCAAGACTTGATTTAAAAACAAAAAAAGGGGGATAACATGGTTGAATTACACTGTCACTTGGACGGATCACTAAGATACAGCACGTTAGAAGAATTGCTCCTCCAAAAAAATTACCAGATAACCGACGATATTCGGTTCTATCCGGGAATGGGAATACAAGAAGCACTCTCACGGTTCCAAACAACACTATCGGTTCTACAAGAACCCGACGCTGTTGAGAGGGTTACAAGAGAAATATGTGAAGATGCAAGAGAACTAAGAGTCTTCCACACGGAGATAAGGTTCGCACCACAACTACACCATAGTGTTCCGGTCGAAGAGATCGTCGATGCCGCTATTTCCGGTCTTGATGATAACGCTAATCTTATCCTTTGCGGACTATATGGAGAACCACCAAACGTTCTTAATGGTCTTGTAGAGATTGCAAGAACACGACCAAGAGTCGTTGGTATAGACCTCGCAGGAGCCCCACAGGCCGATCACAGATACGGATTATTCGATTACGCCGAACCATTCACCCGAGCAAGAGACTTGGGTATTGGAAGAACCGTACATGCTGCTGAAGGGCGTTCCCCTAAAGAGATTGACGTTGCTATCAACTTCCTCCATGCTCAACGTATTGGACACGGGTTGACCCTTTTGAATGATTGGAAGACTCGAGACTTGGTATTAGAGAAAGACATAACCATCGAAGCATGCATAACATCTAACTGGCATACTGGTGTTATAAGCCAACCACCAAACCACCCTATAAAGGAATGGCTTGATGATGGTATAAAGGTTGCGATATGTACTGACAATATATTACTATCAGATACTACATTAGCAAAAGAGTTAGCAATTGCTAGAGAACACTGCGGTCTCACATATCGAGATATTAACCAATGCAAAGCAAACGCAAAAGAAGCCATTTTTCAACGGAGATAACAATGACACAAAGAAAGAAAGATACAAAACACGGAACAGGAACTGGAGTCGAGACGAAAGACAGACACAAGGTTTCCCCACCAAGTAAATATAAGATCGTCTTACACAACGATGATTTTACACCTATGGACTTTGTTTCCGCTCTCATAATGGAAGTATTCCGTAAACAAAAAGCGGCAGCAGACGTAATAACTCTCATGATTCATCATAAGGGTAAAGGCATCGTTGGGACATATCCTAAAGAGATCGCCGAAATGAAGGTTAAGAGGTGCCATGATTATGTCAAAGCATATGAACACCCTTTATTGATAACAATGGAGAAGGAGTAATGAATCCTCAAGATCAAAAAATGTGGTTATTGGTCGAGACAGCGCTTACTCGGCTTAAGCAAGGTCGACATTGGACAACATCTGTTGATGATTATAACAGAGAATATCTAATGGCTATTGCTTTATTGGAAGAGGTTTTAACGAAGATCGAAGAGAGGAAGTAAAAAAAAACGGGGGTATAGCTCAGTTGGGAGAGCACTTGCTTTGCACGCAAGGGGTCAGGGGTTCAAATCCCCTTATCTCCACCATTTTAGTTGTTTCAATGTCTCATCGCTGGGCATTGGAACTTTTTTTTATAGTATAAAACAAAGGAGAAATTATGTCTTTATCTATGATGTATGGCACTATCGGGTTCCTTTTGGCATCTTATTCCGTTATTGGAAACGACAGTGCCCAAACGCTTGGAACGTTTATCAGCTCCAACAGCAAGAAGATTAAGTGGTATTGGATGTGGGCTTTCGCATCTGTTATCCTAACTGCAACCCTCTTATATGGGTGGTCGATAGGCGATATAGCGTTTGGAAGGCTGGATAAGATTCCACTTCCCGAACAATTTTATTGGTATCATGCGTTGGCGCCGGCATTATTGTTAAGCCTCACTCGGTTTGGCATTCCTGTATCGACCACTTTACTAACACTTAGTGCGTTCTCAAGTGGTCTTATCTTGGAGAAGATTATAATAAAGTCAGCTCTTGGCTATGGTGTTGCAGCTGCTGCGGCATATGCTATGTGGTTTATGTTGAATCATATTCTTAATGAAAAAACACCAGTAAAGGAAGAACACAAGAGATATTGGTCTGTCGCTCAATGGGTTTCAACAGGATTTCTATGGTTTATGTGGTTGTCTCATGATATTGCCAATGTATTCGTTTATCTTCCAAGAGAAGGCGTGACATTGACAACGATGTTTGGAGTGATTATTGTGCTGGTTATCGGACTTGCTCATTTGTTCTATACAAATGGCGGAAGAATCCAAGAGATAGTTCTATCAAAGAGTGGAACAAGGTTTATCCGTTCGGCTTGTATAATTGACTTCTTTTATGCTCTCGTGCTTTGGTACTTTAAGATACACAGCTCAATCCCTATGAGCACAACGTGGGTCTTCGTTGGGTTGCTGGCTGGTCGTGAGATGGCCGTCTATCGCAACTTTAATAAAGGAAAAAAGATCAAAATGATCTTCCCAATCCTCATCAGAGACTTCATAAAAATAATGATTGGGCTCGGAATGTCCGTCGCAATCGTATCCGGTGTTATTTATTTCGATTCTTTGTAAATAAAACTTGACAAATAACGCAAACGTGTTATGTTATAAACAACAGACAAAGAAGGAGTATACATGTCAGAAGAATTAGATATAAGAAAAAACTTTGATAACAGTAAAGATATTACAGATTCAGTAAGAGATTTATTTGGACCAAGCAAAATGTGGTTCAACTCAGCCAATGGTATAAGTATAGCAAATCAAATACTATCGACGGCTAGGGTGTTTGATGAAAAGCACGGTCCAATCTTTAATTATAGTTTAACAGCCCCAATGCAATGTGGTAAAACACAAGCAATCAATACTGCGATTGCTCATATTTTTAAAACTAGAAAACAAAATATCAATTTGGTATATTATATATCAAATGCTAATAACGGTCTACAAGAAAAAACAGTAGATGAGATAGCAAAATTTTGGTTTGAACTTCAAAAATACGACAATTCGTGGGAGATATATGACAATGGTGATGGTAGGATTGATGTTGTATATAAAGAACAGTGGAAGTTAGAAATAAAAGTTATTCACAATGGAAATGCTAAAAGAATAAAAAATTCAATAGCTGACGAAATCAAAGCAAACAAAGAACAAGCAATACAGATAATTATATACGACGAAGCAGACCAAGCCTATGCTAAAGAATCTCAAAGAGATAGGTTTTCTCAACGAATCCTTGGAAGGGAACATGCTTATGACAAAGAAAGTTTTTACAAAAGACAATTGCTTAATTTACTTGAGATCTCAATTTCTGCAACGGATTTTGCAAATAAATTAGACTTTGAAAATACAAAGATAAAAGAGTATACAAAATTCTTAGATTTTGAAGTTCATCCTTACTATTATGGTCTGGATAGAATTGATAATGAGGGTTTTTATAAGGAATCGTGGGCACTTATTGAAAAAAGCAAGTTTGTGCAAGAAAAAGTTGACAAGTTTATTACTGATATCGTAAATCCATTTTTAAATGCCACACACCAAGAGCAAAACACAAGACCTCTGGGCATAATGAGAGTTAAACGTGGTAATAAAAATAAGTCTCGGCTTGTAGATGCATTAAAAATTTCTTCAAGCCTAAACACAGAACTAGCAACAGCTAGTAATATACAAGAACTTAATATATTGATGCATGACGATAAAACTAAACTAATCCTTATTGCCTATAACGGAAAAGACTTTTCTAGAAGTGATATCGAACAGATTATCCAAACCTTCAAAAAAGCAAAAAAACCTGCATTTAGAAACAAATTTTATAATTTCAATAAACTCGACAAAAAGGTTATTATTACAGTTGATGGTGTTATGAAAGCTGGTGACGATTTGATAGGAAAAAGTCTTGAGTTTGTTGCCTTTTGGTGGGAGAGGTCATTAAGTGAAAAGTCAACATTTGAAGCCCCTTTGCAAAGTCTTGGAAGAGTATGTAGAATATCCTATAATTCAGGCTTGTTGCCACCAATGGTTTACGGTGATCTTAGACTACCGAATATCATCGATCAGTATAGAACGGGTGAAAAAACAGCGCTTCAGATACCAAACAGGAATATCGGCAAGGTAAAAGAGGATAGTAAAAATACAAACAGCTTTGTATTGTATTATGATTCAGGTGACGCAGGAGAGGCAAAAAGTAGAATAGAAAAACTTGCTGCATTTTTCAACCAAAATGTTCCTAACTTATTCAACCTTTCAGGCAAACCACGCTTCTACTATGGAGATAACTGGCCTGATGAACATAAAGTGTGGAAAGGAAAGAGTTTTGAACACAAACAAAAATATCATGACAGTGTATCCACCACAGTTAATACGATTTGTGATGGAAAAAACCTTCTACTCAAAAATAAAAGCTTCCCACTACAATTAAACGACAATGGTTTCGGCGCTCTCCACAAGAATAGAGCAAATACTCGAATTTACGCTAAAAAGGTTGGTAACATTTATAGGTGTGCCTATGTATCGACTTTTTTAGAAACAGAAGTAGACATGTGTGAATCTTTTGAACATTGGTCAGAAAAAAAACCAGACAGTACTGTATACGTAAAAGCTAAACCTAGACAATATAAACCAAAAAGACCAACGTTGGCTAACAAACAAGTGTCTTAAAAATAAATAAAAAAACCCCTTGACAAACAAGGGGTTTTGTGTTATAATACATACATCAATATCTCGGAGGATATATGAAAGAAATTAAATTTGTTGGGCTTCATGCTCATAGCGGCGTTGGTTCGCCTTTTGACGGATTCGGATATCCGCAGGAACACATGGATTTTGCTCACCAAAACGGGTGTGAGGCTCTTGCACTTACCGATCATGGTAATATGAATGGCTTTGCCTATCAAGTGCTTCATGCAAAGAAGATGAAAGAAGCCGGAAAGAACTTCAAGCCAATCTTTGGTGTTGAGGCGTACTTTATTTCATCGGTTCCCGAATGGAAAGTGCAACTTGAAGAGCTCAAGAAAGATAAAAAGAAAGCCAAGTCTATCGACTCTGATAGGTCTGGTACAAACATCGAGGCAGATGGCGAGTCCAAGGGTTTGTCCAAGTCAGAAATCAACAGAACAAGACACTTGGTTCTTGTTGCAATGAACCAGACAGGTCTCAACAACATCTTCAAGATGATCTCGGAGTCTTATCACGGAGACTATTACTATCGTAAGCCACGGATGGACTTTGCCTTATTAGAGAAGTATAACGAGGGTGTAATAGCCCTTTCTGCTTGTCTTGGTGGTGTTTATGCTGGTTGTTACTGGCAGAACCGTGAAGAAGGCTCAGAAGCCGTTCTTAAGTGCATGAGAGAGATGACGGAAGAAATGCTACTCATCTTCGGTGATCGATGGTATCCGGAACTACAATGGAATGCTGTTCCCGAACAACATGAACTAAACCAATTCATCATTCAAATTGCCAAGGAATACGATATGAAGTTGGTCTCCACTGCTGACTCTCACTATCCTAATCAAGACGCTTGGAAAGACAGAGAGTTATATAAGCGTCTTGGTTGGATTGGTAAGGGCAAGCCCGAATGGCTTGACATGGAACTGCCAACTTCTGTTCAAGAAATGGAATACGAATTATACCCAAAGAACGGAAACGAGATGTGGGAGTCTTACAAGAAATATTCTGAAGAATGCGAGTCTGTCTACGATGATGCCTTGGTCCTCCAGTCAATTGAGGAGACTTACCACATTGCTATGGAACGTTGTGAGGACTTCCTTCCTGATACAACTGTAAGGCTTCCCGAATTCATCGTGCCTGCTGGATATGATGAGAATGAATATCTTGAGAGACTTTCATCGGAAGGCTTATTTTCTCTCCTCAAGACTAAGGGTTTGACTCAGAAGCAAACTAGGTCCAAGTCTCTTATTCATGAATATGAGCAAAGGCTTAAGCACGAACTGTCGGTCATTTCTGATCGTGGTTTTTCAAAATACTTTCTAACTATGAAAGCAATAGCGGATAAAACAAATGAAGTACAAATATCAGGGCCCGGTCGAGGGTCTGCGGCTGGTTCTCTGGTTGCTTATGCTCTTGGCATTACTCAAATTGATCCAATTAAGTATGGTCTTTTATTCTCACGTTTCCTTAGATCGGATGCGACAGATTATCCTGATATTGATTATGATGTATCCGACCCTATGGCTCTTAAAGATATTCTTATAGACGATTGGGGAAACTCAACCGTTGTTCCAATATCTAACTGGAACACCCTGCAACTGCGTTCTCTTATCAAAGACATATCTAAATTTTATGAGATTCCTTTTGTAGAAGTAAATGTCGTTACTGGTAAGATGATGGCTGAAGCAACACCATTAGCAAAGAAGAAGCACGGCATTCGTGCTGGTGTATATACTCCGACCTTTGAAGAAGTCATTGAGTTCTCCGATTCTCTTCAAAAATTCTTTAAGAAGCACCCTGATGTCAAGGACCATTGTGAAGCACTACAAGGATCTTATAAGTCTTGTTCAAGACACGCAGGAGGCGTTGTGGTTGGTGAGGGTCTCGACCGTTACATGCCTTTAATATCATCCAAAGGTGTGAGACAAACTCCTTGGTCTGAAGGACAAAACGTCCGTCAGCTTGAACCAATGGGTTTCATCAAGTTTGATATCCTCGGTCTGTCGACCCTTCGTATGATTGAAGACTGCATTGGCAAGATCCTTCGCCGTCATCATGGAATTGAGAGCCCAACATTCGAGGACATCAAAAGGTTCTATGATGAGAAGCTCCACCCCGATACAATTGATCTCAATGATCAGACTGTCTATGAAACTATCTTTGAAGATGGTAAATGGATTGGTATCTTTCAATTCACAGAGAACGGAGCACAACGCTTCGCAAAGCTAGTAAAGCCAAAGTCTATCATTGACCTCTCTGCTATCACTTCCATCTATCGTCCCGGTCCATTATCGGCTGGTGTTGATAAATCATACGTTGAGGCGGTTGAGGATCCATCAAGTGTACGATATCTTCACCCAATCATCGAAGAGGTAACAAAAGAAACTCACGGTTTCCTTATCTTTCAAGAACAGATTGCTTTGTTGGCGTATCGACTTGGTGACGGAATCACAATGGACGAGGCTAATCTCCTCCGTAAGATTCTAACTAAGAAGGGAACCGGTAAGGGCTTTGAAGCCAAAGATAAGATTCATACTAAGTTCCTTCGTGGCTGTGCTGGTCATGATATTGATAAACATGCGGCTGAGAGACTATGGCAAACCTTTGAATATTTCTCCGGCTATGGCTTTAATAAGTCTCATGCGGTATCTTATTCTATAATTTCCTATCAATGTGCTTGGTTGTGTACCTATTTTCAAACAGAATGGGCAGCCTCATTCCTAGACAAAGAACCAGAGTCTCGCAAAGAGAAAGCAATCAACCTTGTCAAGCAACATGGTTATGAGATCAAGCCTCTCAATATAAACTATTCAGAAGACACTTGGCGTATTGAAAATAACGAAACACTTATTGCTCCATTAACCGGCATCAAAGGTCTTGGAGATGCTGCTTTTGAGCAAATATTACTTCACCGTCCATTTAATAGCGTTGAAGAAATGCTATTCAATTCAGAGGTCAAATATAATAAGCTCAACAAGAAAGCTTTTGATGTTTTGTGTAGAGCTGGTGCGCTAGATGATCTTATGGATGAACGTTTCACTGGAGACAAACATTTCTGGTCTGCTGTCTGCGTTGACAAACCAAGAACTAAAAAGAAACTAGATGAGAATATCGAGAAATACCGCCCAGAAGGATCATTCACTCAAGAAGAGAAGATAGAAAACTTCGCAAATCTCACAGGTATCTTTCCTATCTCAATGGTTATGACAGATCATATCCAAGATAAACTAGCAGAGATGTGTGTACCACCTATATCAGAGTATGATGGAGACTTACAAGCTTGTTGGGCTATTCCTCGAAAGGTTGAGAAGAAGAAAACTCGCAATGATAAGCATTACTTTGTAATTACGCTCATAGACTCTAATTCTGTTGAGACAAGGATAAGGTGCTGGTCTGTAAATCCAGATAAAGATATAATCTATATAAATAGACCATATATGTTAAAGCCAAAGTACTCTCTGGATTGGGGTTTTAGCACTTATGGGAGGGTCGATCAGGCATGGGTTCTTTTAGGATAGGGGAGCTGGTACAATATACATTAGCAAGTGAACCATTGGGAATCATCATTGATTATCGTGATGAATGGAAGGTTGTCAAGATCTTATGGTTTACATGTGAGCGACCAATGTGGGTTGAAAGAAATTATATAAAAAAACTTGACAAAAGACAATAACGTGTTATATTACATTTACAAACTTGGAGGATAATATGAGTAAAAATAAACATAACCATGGTGCTGCCAAATCCGGCACCAAATCAGAAAAAGAATTATCAAAGATCACCAAATCTGTTGGAGTACCGCTCTTGAGAGTAAAGAATGATTTTGAATCCTACGGCCTTAATGAATGGGGAAGAAGATATCACAAGCCACCATCCGACTGGGAACAAAAAACAAAAACCGGAAAACAAAGGAAATACATATCCGATGGCTTCATACCCCTTTCAAACAACAAAGGGATAATAATAGAACAGAAGCATTCAGACAAACACGGGACAACAGAGGAAAAGGTTGCTTATGACTTGTTGAAAATTGAAAAGGGTGTATACGGCAACAAATACAAATTGTGGTATATTTTCACAGGCGAAGTTATAAGTGATATCGAAGTTTACAAGGAGTTTGAAAAAGAGGCAAAGAACAAAGGGTTACCGGTTAAAATTATCTGGGGCTTTGACAACTATAAAAAAGAACTACTAAAACTTAAAGGAGGCAAATAATGAGTGATAAAAGGAAAAAGATAATAACCCACGGTATTCGATATCTAGGAAGTAAGAACAAAATACTGCCACTGATCATGGAAGTGGTCAATGGCTTGGATAAAGAAAACGCAAGAGTGATTGATGTGTTTACAGGCACGACAAGGGTCGCTCAAGCTCTCAAAAAAGAAGGTTATGAGGTTATTACTAGCGACTTATCTTGGGCTTCTGAGGTGTATTCTGAGGCTTTTATTTGTAACAATGGAGATGTCTCACATCTTCATCAATATATTGATCAACTGAATCTTCTTCCACCAAAAGCTGATTGGATTACAAACAATTATTGTGATGTTGATATACAAGTGGATAAGAAAGAATATCAACTCGACAGTGAAGGCAAGAAGGTAAAACTCAAAGGTAAAGAAGTCTTCAAATGGATCAAGAAAGACGTAAACATAAAAGTTTGGCATCCAAAGAATGGAGCAAAAGCTGATGCGATAAGAGAAGAGATCGAAACTATGAACATCGAACCATGGGAGAAGTCATACCTTATTGCTTGTCTTATCTTCGCTCTCGATAAACTAGACAACACCGTTGGGCTTCAACAAGCATATCTTAAGGGGTGGAAGTCAGATAGAATACATAAAGACTTGGTTCTCTCGGCCCTTCCCGGTATTGAAGGCTTACAAGGAGAACATATCTGCGGAGATGCTCTTAAAGCAACTTATCCACAGGCATCTGTGGCTTATTTAGATCCGCCATATACAGCAGCAGACTATTCAACATACTATCACATATGGGATAGCATTGCACGTTGGGACAAACCACAGGTAAGCCTTCAAACCAATCGAAGAATAGACAGAGTAAAACAAAAGACAAATGAACACTGGGACAAATCAATGAAGAGTCCGTGGTACTCCAAGCGAACAGCTTTAACCGCTACGAAGGAACTAATCGACAGACTGCCTGTTAGATACTGTGTATTTTCCTATTCTGATGAGGGTCTTATAAAATACAATGACATGGAAGAACTGTGCCAAAAGTATGAAGACTATATTTTCCATCAACAAGTGCACGATAGGCATGTTATGTCTCGCATTGGTGCTGGTGGAGATAAGGCAGATAATGCTGAAAAGAAGAAGAACATTGAATATGTTATCGTAATCGATAAAGGAGAACAAGTAGGTACTGAAGATATTACTGGTGATTTTACTGGTAAGATATTTTAAGAAAAAACTTGACAAATAATACAAACGTGTTATAATAGTATTACACTAAACAACAATGGAGGATTTATGTGGAATAACAATAAAGAACAAATAACAATGGTCTCCGAATGGAATGACGAAGAAGTAGACAAAGACGAAGCTGGTCATATGATTGACTTTATCAAAACTGTAAAGGCGATAGAAGATGCTATATCTCCATATAAAGAACAGTTGAAGGATATCAAGGCTGAATACAAGGAGAATGAGTGGTTAGATGCTAAACAACAGCGTATGGCTATTAAGATTCACCGAATGATCAAAGATGATGTCGATATGGATGAGTTTATTGATCTATTCAACTCTATTAAACAAGTTGTTCCATCAGGAGGTGAATAATGGATGTGACAAATGAAAACCCAAATGAAACCCCCTTGCTAACCCAAGGGGACTTGGCAGTAGCAGCTTACGCCCTCTCGGAAGTATTTAACTCTTATCTGGAGAAGTACGAGGAAGAAGACTATGGAGACTTAACCAAAGAGCAAATGGAAGGGTCCCTAAACAATTTGCGAATGTGCTTTGCAAAATTTGATTCTATGTTGAAAGCGTTGAATCCAGAACCGGAGGAACCAAATGAAAGTCAAAATCAAAAAGCTTAGCCCTGAAGCCAGAGTTCCAAAGTATGCCAAGCCCGGAGATGCATGTATGGATTTATATGCTGTGGGACACACTATGGACGAATATGGTAATCAAGTGTATGATACCCAGATAGCTATAGAGATCCCTGAAGGTTATGTCGGCTTGGTATTTCCAAGGTCATCAGTATCAAAGACCACCCTTGCTCTTCGCAACGCTGTTGGCGTTATAGATTCAGGATACAGAGGATCTATAATACTTAAATATAACGGAGATACCACAAGGAGCTATTCAGAAGGAGATAGGGTCGGACAGATTATGATCCTACCTTATCCCCAGATAGAATTTGAAGAAGTCAATGAACTTTCGGATTCCGAACGGGGATCGGGTGGTTTTGGTTCAACCGGAACTAATTAAGTTATGTCAGAAGTTAAAAAGAAGGTGCAGTTTGTAGATACAGATATAAGACATGCGCAACTAAGAATTCAACTTGAACGAGAGTCCCTCTCACAGGCTGAATTTTTTCGTGCTTGTCTAACAGGAATGATTGAAAATGACACAACGTTCATGAATTACATACGAAAATATAAAGACAAAAAGAACATCGGACAAAAACGTTCCGCCAAGGTTTTGGACAAGGAAGACAAGATGTCAGATGATCTTATGAAAAAGTTTGGTATTAAAGATGATGAGCTTGAGAATATTTTTGATTTAATTGCTGAAGAACATCCGGATCTATGATACTTTTCCACTTTTACCTTCTATTTATATTAGATTAACATTAAGGAGATATAATCAATGTCTAAAAAACTTTTATCAGAACGCCAAGTGCGACGCTTCCAAAGCTTGGCTTCTATTCGCCCTCTCAATGAGATGGGTATGTACAACGAAACGGAAGAAGAAATGGACGCTGATATCCCAGCCGAGGAAGAAGTACCAGCAATGGATGACGCTGCTCCTGAAGCTGAAGAAGCTCCTGAAGCTGAAGAAGCTCCTGAGATGGAAATGGATAACGCTGATGGTGATGAAGTTGAAGTTGAAGAAGAAGTGGTAGAAAAAGCTATCGCTGCTCTTGGAGATCTTCAAGCTCTTGTTGATGCACTTGGTGGCGAAGCTGCTCCTGCTGATGACATGGGCCCTATAGAAATGGATGATGCTGAAGAAGAAGTTCCCGAGATAGAAATGGGTGCCGAAGAAGAAGCAGGAGAAATGGAAATGGGTGCTGAAGATGAAGATGAAGCTCTTTTAGAATCAGCTCTTAAAGGGATCAGTTATGTTCCTTCTCAAAAAGAAATAGTTAAGATTGTTGCTCAAAGAGTTGCTAAGCGTCTTCAAGAAGCAAAGCGCGCACAAGCACAATTAAACAAAGCTCTTGGCAAGAAATAATTTGACAAACGCTCTGTAACGTGTTACAATATAAAGAAGGATAGTTTTCTATCCTTTTATTTTCTGGAGGCTAAATGGAAGTGTTATTATATATCTGCATATTCTTTTGCGGATGGGTATGTCACTCCTTTTTCTCCTATATAATGTCTCTCGGATATTCTGTAATGTTACTTCGGAATCTCTTGAGAGACATTGTGTATATGATGGCAAGAGTGGTAGAGGTTGCTTATCTGATTCATGAAATTAAGATGATTGAATTATCGAGAGCAAGTCTTTCTGATAAAGAGAGAGAAAATCATGTAAAACTTCATGAGATCCAAATGGGTAATTTGAAGAGAGACATCGTTGGCTCAATTACCAGAAACTTTCCAAAGAGTTTTAACAATTTGATCGAGTTTCACGATTGGGATAGCATGATAAAGTGGATAGATAAAGAACTAAAAATCAATAAGGAGATAAAATGAAATTTAGTAGACAATTTACAAGACCAAAGAAAACAGATAAAAAGAAAGCAAAGCCTGTTCCTGTTAAAAAAGAGGAAGAGTCTGAGGACAGCGAAGAACAAACTAATGAAATAACAGAAGAAGAGAAGCAAGCAGCGGCAGCCCTAGTAGCAGCTTTAACTGGCGGAGGAGATGACGACCTTCGTTCCATATTGATGTATGGGGATGTCAATGAAGAACGTTCCGCTGAAATGATTGTTGGAATCATTAGCCTTTCTGAGCAAAAGCCAAAAGAAGGCCGAGAGCGACTAGATGACATGAAAATATATGTTTCAACATACGGAGGCTCAGCTGATGATATGATGTCGATATACGATATCATGCGTCTTGCAAAGAACAAATGTGATATACAGACGATTGGAATGGGAAAGGTAATGTCTGCTGGTACTCTCATTCTCGCAGCCGGTACCAAAGGAAAGAGAAAGATAATGAAGAACTGTCGAGTTATGATCCATGCAGTCTCTGCTGGTTCCGTCGGTCCGATTCATAATCTCCAGAACGAGATGGAAGAGATACAAGCGATACAAGATGCTTATATCCGATGTCTTGTAGCAGAGACTGACTTGACGAAGAGACAGCTTAAAAAACTGTTAGATCAAAAGGTTAATATATACCTTACGGCAGAAGAGGCCGTTGAATATGGTTTAGCAGATGAGGTAATTTAAATGGACGCAGAGTTTTATAATGAAGCTTCCGCCTCTCGTCTTGGATGGACACCCGACTGGTTCGGGTGTTTGTCTTTCGATGAGGAGTTGACGAAAGCAGTCAAGGCATACCAAAAGAGCATTGGCTTTAAAGCCGATGGTTTGTGTGGTCCCGGAACATATCGAAGGATATGGACTGATAGACAAGCAACTTTAATATACCGGAAAGATAGCATACCGGGACACAAGAACACAAGTATCGTTTATAATAATGATTACTTTGATATCGAATGGGAGAAAGTATATCTTCCGTTTATGTTTGGAGGTATGAGATCCACCAAAGGATACAAGAAAGTAATCGAGAAGAGAGACATAAAGAACTTCGTATGCCATTGGGACGTTTGTCTCAATTCGAAGTCAACATTCCGAGTTTTGGAGAACCGTGGACTATCAGTTCACTTCCTCATAGACAACGATGGAAGTATATACCAATTACTTGATATGAATCATATAGCATATCATGCTGGTTCTTCCAAGTGGAACGGTGCCTCAATCGGAGTTGAGATAGCAAACGCATACTATCCTAAGTACCAGTCATGGTATGTTAAGCACGGTTTCGGAGAGAGACCAGTGTGGGACAAGGCAAAGGTTCACGGAAAGACTCTAAAGCCATTCTTGGGCTTTTATGACGTACAGCTGGAAGCTCTTAAAGCTCTGATGAAAGCTGTTCATGGTGCTGCTGATATCCCTTTAAAGACACCAAACGCGACCACAACATATAGAACGGCGGTTAACGGAACATATCGTGGTTTTATATCGCATTATCATTTGAAAAAAACCAAGATCGATTGTGCCGGATTGAACATTGAAGAACTAATTAAGGCAATAGAATAGGAGTTTCATAAATGAAATTAGATGAAAAGGCAATAGATAAAATGATTGCGGAGGTGTTGAGTGAAGTAGCTATGCCATCCATTACCGATGTCACTTTGAGCCCACAAGAGAAGTCAACAAAAAAGAAACCGGCTTACATATGGAGCAGCACGGATGAATGGCCCAAAGTTACCAAAAGAACAGGTAAAACGAACGTTGGAGCAGCAGACTATAAAATTAAATTACAAGCCTTGTTTGATGCCTTAAGTATTAAAAATGGAGCATCTATTCTCAAACTATCCAAGATGCCAGCAGGGGCTTTTTTACAGACACTAGCCAAAAATGGGCTAGCAAAAAACCCGCCCAATAAAATTGATGAACGAGATTTGCAACTCAGCTTTACAGATGGTGGGAAATTACCAGCTGGAGGTGTGAACTATTTTGTAAATTTAGTTAGAATGGAATACTTGTCATATCTTGCAATCAATGATGACAGTGTTTTTGAATATATAAAAAACATTTATAAGATAGACCCAGAAAAACATCTAGGAATACTTAGACAGGGATATAGAGCAAACACAGGAAAGGTTGGAAAATTTCTCGATGACGAACTTACAAAAAGATTAGATAGAAGTCAAGTGGTCCAACAACCAACAGATAACCAAGCCACAGTAACTGAACCTTCATTTTCCACACAAAGAGCAGAAAGGGCAGCTCCTTCTCTATCTGAATTTGAAATATTCAACAATTTTAGAGGAGCAGATTTGAGCTCTACAATAAAAAGATTGACAGATTTTTCCTTAGCAGTCCTCGGGCCAAATAAGGTAAACGAGAACGAAGAGGGTAATCAACTGGGTCCTGTTGACAAAGCAAAAGAGCTTTTAACAAATGTTCTGGTTATGGATTACTTAATAACATTTTCAAAAGAAATTGACCATGGAGCTGGTGCATACTTTTTTGAGGCATTTTTAGCCTTTCTTTCCGGCGGCCAAGCAGGAGGAAAAGCAAAAGGAGCAGCAGGTGGTATGGGCGAGTCGGACTTCATAAAAGGCGACGGCTCAAAAGGTAGTGCAAAGTATCTGCAAACTGGTTCCAATATCGACCAAGCTGCTAAAAGTTTTTTTAAAAACGACCCGGTAGAGTATGTTGTAGCACATAAAGTAGATTCGTCCGGTGCCAAAACCTCTGACCCTGACAAATTATATGCTCTAAACATACACACGTTCACTGTCGAGAAAATAACCGAACCTGATGAAAAAGGAATAGTAACTTTTGATGTTGGTGGTACCGAACAAAAAGTTTTACAAACAGGAAAGCTTGTTTTGAAACCTCTTGTCACAGACACAACAAAAGTTGGAACACTTTACTTAGCAAAATTAGACTCCGAAGATATAAAACCATACAGACAAAGCATAACCGATTATGCAAATACACTAGATGATGTATCAAAACAAGCTTTCGTTCAATTTGAAACACTGTCAAAACAATTGAACATTG
>TARA_R110001583_G_scaffold79358_2_pt1 | contig 17930 bp, 11 predicted proteins | sample TARA_R110001583 | Tara Oceans TARA_R110001583 (sample SAMEA4398432) | marine metagenome | biome: Polar Biome; feature: [MES] marine water layer (ENVO:01000295) within the mesopelagic zone...; material: water (ENVO:00002006), including particulate matter (ENVO:01000060) such as...... | reverse complement strand
AAGAGGTAGAGCAAATAATTCAGCTTGTTTAATGAGACATAAAATTACAAAAGAGTTTTTCCTTGATTTATGGAAAAGAGTTGAACTATCAGGAGCAGGAGAACCTGGTATCTACTTAAATAATGATAAAGATTGGGGAACTAATCCATGTTGTGAAATTGCCCTAAGACCAAACCAATTCTGTAATCTTTGTGAAGTAAATGTTTCAAATATAGAATCACAAGATGACTTGAATGAAAGAGTAAAAGCCGCATCATTTATTGGAACACTTCAAGCTGGGTACACATCATTTCACTACTTAAGAGAAATTTGGCAAGAAACTACAGAAAAAGACGCACTTATCGGAGTCTCAATGACTGGAATCGGTTCAGGTAAGGTATTAAACTATGATATGTCTAAAGCTGCTAGTTTAGTTAAAAGAGAAAATACAAGAGTCTCAAAAATAATTGGAATTAACCAATCAGCTAGATGTACAACAGTTAAACCAGCAGGAACAACATCATTAACATTAGGTACTTCATCTGGTATTCACGCTTGGCATAATGACTTTTACGTTAGAAGACTACGTGTCGGTAAAAATGAAGCCATATACACTTACTTGAATCAAAATCACCCAGAGCTTGTTGAAGATGAATATTTTAGACCACATGACACTGCAGTGATTAGTATACCACAAAAGGCCCCTAAAGGTTCGATTATGAGAACTGAGTCACCATTCCAATTATTGGAAAGAGTTAAGAAAGTCGCTACCGAATGGGTAAAAGCCGGACATAGAAACGGTTCAAACTCACATAACGTGTCAGCTACAATTTCTTTAAGAGAACACGAATGGGACCCAGCAGGAGAATGGATGTGGGAAAATAGAAAATCTTATAATGGTTTATCGGTACTACCTTACAATGGTGGAACATACACTCAAGCACCTTTTGAAGATATTACCGAAGAAGAATATGAAGATATGATGGAATCTTTAAAAGATGTTAATTTAAGTATGGTTGTTGAGTTAGATGATAATACAAACCTAACTGGGGAGTTAGCATGTGCAGGGGGTAGTTGTGAAATAGACGTGGTACTACCTAAGTCAGACTCTGACAATAAAGATGAAAAAGAGAAAGAGTTGGATGAAGCATAAAATTAGTAAAGAAATTTTATATCACTTTAATTGTGGTAAATGTAACAAATGGTGGTCAATTGCTGACTACCATTTGTTTTCTAATAATGCACCAGAAAATAAAAAAAAGGTACCTATTTTAATAATGTGTCCCCACTGTGGACATAATGAAGAAATAAAAGAAATAGAAAATGACGAGAAGAGACGATTGGATTACAGAACTACACTATAGAGAATTTATTAAACCTAAATTACAATCCCAAGACTTTTATTGGGATAGTGGTAATATGGTAATGACAGAAGAGTATCATAAAAAAAGAGGGAGTTGTTGTGGAAATAGATGTAAACATTGTCCCTACCAACCACAATATATAAGTGGTAATAAAAACTTAAAATGATTAAATTAGATTTATTTGGTTATAGAATAGATGATATCCATAATATTGTGGATGACTTTATATATGAAAATATTAAACTACAAAAAAAAGAAGTAGAAATATTAACAAGAACTAATAAGTCTGAAATAAAACAAATAATAGCAGAAATCCTTATAAATTACGATTTAGAGTATAAAGAATGTTCCTATAACCCTTCCCTACTTAAAATTTCCATTTAAACTACTTATATGTATAATAGATTTGAAGTATCTAATATTTATATATAAAACTTATTATGCCAGAAAACGGAACATATGGAATTGATTTTCCTTTTAGAAAAAGTAGGTTAGGTTATTTTCTTGAATTAACCGAAACCCCTGAGGATGAAATTAAATCAGATTTAATACATCTTTTACTAACTAGAAAAGGTAGTAGATATTTTTTACCTGATTTTGGTACTAGATTATATGAATTTATATTTGAACCTTTGGATTCACCTACTTTTAATTCTATAGACTCTGAAATAAGGGAGCAAGTTGCCAAATACATCCCTAATTTAAAAATAACTAATATTGATATTTCTGCAGCTATTGATGCTGAAGAAACTGCAGGTACAGTAGTATCTGATAACGACCCAAGAGTGTATAGGATAGCGGGACAAGGAACAAAAGAACATACCGCGGTAGTAAAAATAGATTACACCATAACTAACTCAGCTTTCGAAACTAGAGACTTCGTAATAATAAACATATAATATGGCTAATAATAAAATATCCTACACAGAAAGAGATTTTGTTGGAATTAGAACTGAACTATTAAGGTATACTCAACAACAATATCCAGATTTAATAAAAAACTCAAACGACGCTTCTATATTTTCAGTATTTTTAGATTTAAACGCTGCAGTTGCAGATAATTTACATTACCATATCGATAGAAGTTTACAAGAAACTGTATTACAGTTTGCAAATCAAAGGTCTTCACTCTATAATATAGCAAGAACGTATGGTTTAAAAATACCAGGTAATCGGCCTTCAGTTTCAGTAGCTGATTTTTCGATAGTTGTACCAGTTTTAGGTGATAAAGAAAATTTTAACTACCTTGGGTTACTAAGAAGAAATTCCCAAGTAAAAGGAGCAGGACAAGTGTTTGAAACCAGATACGATGTTGATTTTTCTTCCCCTTTTGACGCCACAGGATTCCCAAATAGAACTAAAGTCCCTAATTTTGACTCTAATAATAATATTGTAAGCTATACCATCACCAAAAGAGAGGTGGTTATAAATGGTATAACTAAAGTATTTAAAAGAGTTTTAACAGATACAGATGTAAGACCGTTTTTAAAAATATTTTTACCAGAAAAAAATATATTGGGGGTAACAGCAGTAATAGAAAAAGATGGTACCAACATACAGGCATTACCTAAATCTACTGAGTTTATAAACTCACCGAGTCAATGGTACGAAGTTGATGCATTAGCACAAGACAAAGTCTTTACTCTAGACCCAACAAAAAACAGTGACTCACCTGGTTTAAAAATAGGTAAATGGAAACAGGTGGATAATAGGTTTACTACCGAATACACACCAGAAGGGTTTTTCCATTTAACGTTAGGTGGTGGTACGTCATCAGGACAAGATTCATTAGATGATTTCGCAAATCAAGGTCTAGCGATGGACCTAAATAAGTATTTAAATAATTTATCATTAGGTAGAACTGCAAAAGCTAATAGTACTTTGTTTATTCAATATAGAATAGGTGGTGGTACTGCCACGAATGTGGGACCTAATTCCATCACTTCTCTAGGTCAAGTAGAGTTTATTGTAACTGGACCTGTAGATGGAATAAATCAACAAGTTAAAAGTTCTTTAAATGTTAACAATATTACTGCTGCAGTAGGGGGAGCAAACCAACCAACAGTAGAAGAGATACGAAACTACGTTAGTTTTAATTTTGCGTCTCAACAGAGAGCGGTTACAGTTTCTGATTATAAAGCTATTATAGATACAATGCCGGGAGTTTTTGGTGCACCCGCCAAAGTAGGTATTGTTGAGGAAGAAAATAAAATATTAGTTAATTTATTGTCATATTCTGATTCAGGTAAATTAAGTTCTAAGGTTAGTACGTCTTTAATGAGTAATGTGGCAGAATACCTTTCAGATTATAGAATGATGAATGACTATATAACTATAAAATCTGCACAAGTAGTGGATTTAGCTTTGGAGATAGACATATTAGCAGACCCAACCTTTAACCAAGGGGAAATAGTTACAAACATAGTATCACAGGTAGATGGGTTCTTCGCCCCAAATAAAAAAGAAATGGGTCAAAATTGTTATATAGGTCAATTATCTAAACTTATATCTACCCAACAAGGTGTTATAAACCTTATAGATTTAAGGGTAATTAACAAAGTAGGTGGGCAATATTCAGACAATCAAATATCACAAAGATATAGTAATCCAGATACTAAACAGGTAGAATTGATTGATGGTGTGATATTTGCACAACCAAACCAAAGCTTTCAAGTTCAATTTCCTGAAAAAGATGTTAGTATAAGGATAAAGAGTAATGCTCATACTTCTATATCCTAAGTTTTATTTACATAAATTACTTTTTGGATATTTTTGGTTTTAAGACCCTAAATATTTATAATTTAAAAGGAAAGAAATGCCAAAATCTATAAGAGTAAGAACACAACCAGGAAAAGAACAAAATATCCACTTAAAGTTAGAACAAGATTTTGACTTATTGGAGGTATTAAGTTTAAAAATGACACAAGACGATGTTTACTCACGAATGTGTGGGGACTATGGTGTTGTTGTTGGTAGGGTATTAGCAAACGGTGGTTTTGGTGTGCCTAACGCAAAAGTCTCTATTTTTATTCCTTTAACTGAAGAAGACGAACAAGACGAGGTCATCAAATCTTTTTACCCTTATAAAGAAGTTACAGATAAAGATGATGAAGGGTATAAATATAACTTATTACCTAAAGACAAACAAAGTTGTAATCATACACCAACAGGGACGTTCCCTTTACCAGAAGAAGTATTAAATAACCCAACCTTATTAGAAGTATATAAAAAGTATTATAAATATACTACTAAAACTAATGCTAGTGGGGATTTTATGATTTGGGGTGTACCACTAGGTAATCAAACAATACACTCTTCAGTGGATGTTAGTGATATTGGTTGTTATTCTATGCATCCTTATGATTTTATCAACCAAGGGAAACCAGTAGAAGAATTTGTAAGTGCTTTAGAATTTAAATCTTCAGAAAATTTAGATTCACTACCACAAATTATTTTACAAAATAAAACTTTAGAGGTTGTACCATTTTGGGGTGATGACGACTTATGTAATGTTGGTATTACCAGGGTAGATTTCGATTTACGTGATTCTGCGGTTGAAATTGTTCCCTCTGCTACTTTTATGGGGTCCATAATAACTGATGATGATTCTAATTACATTGATAGTGAATGTTTACCTGGTAAGTACATGGGTAATCTATGTAACTTAACTACCGGAACGGGACTTATCGAAACTATTAGAGAAACTATAGAGGTCGAAGACGATGGCTGCACACCAAAATTAGAAAAGTTCTCTCTAAAAAATGGTGGAAAAGTTATTGATGGGAATGGAGCGTGGGTAACCCAACTACCAATGAACCTAGACTTTCTAGTTACAAATGAGTATGGAACTCAAGTTATTTCAGACAACCCAAACTTTGGAATACCAACACGAGCAAAATATAGATTTAGGATTGGGTTTGACAATAAAGGTTCAACCATTAGAAATGGTAGTTACCTAGTGCCAAACCTAAGAGAATATACTACCTCACCTGATTTTAGTAATTCTTATTCGTTTAGTACAGATTACAAAGATTATCCTATTGCAGGACCAAACCCTCACTATAGTACTCCAGCGTTTAACGCTGAAGATTATTTTTACGAGTTTAAACCTAATAGAGTATATACTGTTTCTTCTTTCATAGACAATTATAGAAAAACAGCATCAGTTTCTGGTACAGGGACTAATAAAAGAGCAAATAATAGATGGAGATTTATTGGTATCAAAGGGATTAACCCACCAACAGAGAACCGATGTACCGATATTACTAAAGAATACCCCGCAAATGACGTTTTTAGAGGTGGCTCATTCTTATTTGGAATAACTCAGGCACAATTAATTATAACACAAATTAGTTTAATGTTAACTTGTGTGTTAGTAGCATTTAATGCCTTATCCATGTTAATGAACGCGTATAATATGGGTCTACAGGGTGCAAACGCCTCAACTTGGTCCGTATCTGCATTTGCAATTGTCCCGGTATTGTGGGACGCGGTTATTGCCGCAGCGATGGGGGCATCGTTCTTAGCTGCGTGGTTAGCGACAGCAATCGCTTTAACCATCACCATAATATTTTTTTACACCCCTTTATTTTACATATTAATTAATAACTTTAAAATAATGTTAAAGTTAATTAGGTATCCAGATTGTGAACCTTGTACTTGTGAAGAAGACCAATACGAATTCCAAATCCCTATTATAACTTTATTTACTGGTGATGATAATAAAATAACTGAAGATACTAGTGATTCCCCGGACACTGTACCACATTGTTCTATGGGTGGTTTTAATGATAACGCATATTATTGGCAGGGTAAAAATAACGATATGCCACTTGGATGTTATAAACTACAATTTAGAAATGGGGTATGGATTGTCTTTTATGTAGCAATTGCTGCGATTGGTGTTTTTTGTTGGGTCCCTTGGGGTGGTACTATTGCTCTTAATATTGCAGCGGGGGTGTTAGCAACCGTAGAGTTTGGTTTAATAATAGACAATTTATGGAAAATGTTTGTCAGTCTAAACCAGTGGAGAGTACTTAAAAACATATATAACGGTATGTGTCAGGGGGTATTTAATATGAAATTTAGTAATTCCTGGGTAAATGGAAATTTATATCATTTTAAATTTAAAAGGGTCAAAGACCCTAGTGGACAAAATGATGATTATTGTGATTTAACCACACATAGACATGTTGAATTGGCAGAGGATGGAACGCCAACAGGGAATATATTTTTCTACTATAGAAGTACCCCTTTTAGTTCCGGTACCGGGTTCCAATTAACTAACCCTTCAGTTACCGGGGATGGTGCATCTTCCGGTGACCACCAAGGAATAAATTACCCAACAACCATAACTGAATTAGGTCCACTAGATGAATGTACAAACCAACTATGTAATGAAGAACTGGAAGATTGTTATTTTGTGAATAGACTAAGGCCATCTAGTTATCAAAAAGCTGAATATGTTTTAGGTGGGTTAATAGAACAAAAAATAGTCATACAAAACTTTACCAATTTTATTTGGTCTGGGATTAATAAGTTTTTTGGTGCGGATGGAGACCCAAGTAAAGCATGGGTATTTAATGCGGGAAATAGAAGGTGGGGGTCACCAGATGTTGCAAATATGGGGTACTTTAGGTCTAGGCCAGCAAGATTATTAGATGGAGATATGAGTGTGGTAATCGCAACCAACAACCAATTAGGTGTAGAACCTTTTTTGCCTTCACCTACTAGCCCTAGGTATAATACAACTACTGGAGTCTTTGTTCTTGGAGCTGATGTAACCTCCGTCTCTACACCTTTAAATTTAGTGGTAAATGATGCTGAACTTGTAAACTGTTTACAAGGTGGTAATATGGGATTTGATAAAACCCAAATTAAACCATACTATCCATGGGTGAAAGCGGGAGCGTTACCTTATGGTGCATGGAGTAGTGATTGGAGTGCAGGAGGACCATTCCCTAGCCTGTTAACCACAGGTAACCAACAAGGAACAATAACTCAAGCACCTATAAACAATGGATTGGTATCTCCACTTTCTGCTCCTATATATTGGAATACCGCAGCAGCACAAGTACCAAACGGAAGTTACGTTTTTTCTAATGGGTTAAATACTGTAGATAATAGTGGTACGGTATTAGCCCCTAATCCTGCTAGTACCATAAAATTAGGTACTCACCAGTACTTTTATTTTGGTTTAAGACAAGGTGCTACAGCATACGATATTTTCATAAACAAATATATAACTGCAAGTAATGAGTGATAGCATAAAAATTATACCAGGTAGTAAACAATTTAAAGGTAATTCGGATAACGATAATGCACTACAGATTGCTTTAGAATCTACACAAGTGCCTTTAATAGAGGGGGATAGGTCGGTACCTTTAGATATCGCGGTAAGGTTTAATGATGAAAGACAAGCTTCAGATGTTTATAGGATATATGGTAAAATAGAACCCCTACTAGATAATCCATATTTTGGTACCGCACCACCTACCGAGTCAACACTATTTTTTGATTTATTTTATTCCAGAGGAACCAATGGTGAACCACCAAGTGCCGCAACTGGTTGGGTTGGATATCCACAAATAAAAGAATTTGATTTTATAAGAGATGATGTGGATGAGAGTGTCGCACATACAACTAATTGGGGTGTTTATATAAGTTACCCTTCGGAATGTGTAGAAGACCAAGCTATGTACTATCAACCAGAGAATGGTGGTCCAGGTATGAATTTTGTAGCGTCTGACGGAATTCCTTTTCACGTAAAAAATACAAATGTAAATGGTAGAGACCTTATAGAACTTCATTGTCCTGTAGAACACGGATTAAGTAAGGGTGAATACGTACAGGTAAACATTCAAGTCCCAGCATATAGTTTTCCTAATGGTAGTGTTGTTTTCCCAGTATATAGTGTGGGGGACGGAACAAGAGGGTCGGATACTAAAGTAGTGAGTATAGTAGTTCCTGCGACAGTACTAAACCCAATCACCGAAGGTAGTTTAGGCACACTAAGAAGACAAACTGCTTTAAATAATGTAGATGCCATCTCTACTTATTTTGTTGTACAAAACGAAATTATCACTAGAATAGATGATAATGTTATGACAAGATGTGGATTTGCTGACGGAGTATTTAATGAAGTTTCACAATTAGAAGAAGCACAGAACACACCTGACTACACTGAAAGAACATCCATTAAAAATGCATATCCACAATATGTTTATACTTTTACTAAAGACGTTAAAGTAAAACAGTATAAAGATTATGTACAAAGGCCACTATCAAAACTATATGTTACTGTCTTTTTAAGGAATAATAAAGGTTATTTCAATTATCCACCAAAGTATGGGTGGGATTGGAATTACCCATATGACTTTGTTGACCCTTCACTGGCTACAAACACTGTTACCGACCCACAACCTTCAGGACCTATATCACAAGTATTCGGTGCAAATAAAATAAGTGGAATACCGTTAAAACCAGGCGATAAACTAAGAGGTAATTTTACTGAGTATAATAAAAGTGAATTAAAAGATAGAACTATTAGTGGTATTCACCACCATATGAACTTTAACCCTATGGTTTTTAATTCCAGTTCACTCGGATTCCAATATACACCACACTATGAAGTAGAAATAAGAGCTTTTTCTAATTATATAGAAAGTGGTGACCCAGATAAAGTAGTAGATGTTCCAGATTATTCAACATACTTCACCGATGAAAAAATATGGAAATGGAGAGATTTATATGAAATTGGTTTTATAGAAGGTGGTGTGGGAGTAGACTACCCTTTTTTAAATAATGCACACTACCCGAAAAAAGACATTACTTTTGTTTTACAAAGACAAGTACTAGCTGATGGTATTCCATTAAGTGCTATAACGAGTTCAGACTCGACAATAGAAAATATAGTGGTAGATGGCTGTGAATAGAATAAGATTAAAAATAAGTGATAAGGATAGAGATTTAATAATTCCTATACAGACTAGTTTTGACGAAACTGGTAGGGGGGATTTAATTAATGAATACGAACATGAAAAAGTAGCAGACTTAGTTAATATTACTAAAGATTTTGAGGCTACACAATATAGACATGGGGACTGTATTGATGAAAGTACTGTTGGAGCGTCTGGAAATGTTCCAGGTTGTGACGACCCAAGCCCAAACATTTTTTACAATTTTGTTTTTGCGGATAAAACGGACCCCAATAACGTTACTTGGGGTAACAACATACCAAACTACCCCTCTGGTCTAGGAATTCCTTCACCAACAGGTTCAGGAATGTCAAATGTAGCACCATGTTTACCAGAAGATTGGCCACCTACTACACCAGTATACGACGATAGTCCATATGGTTATGATTTTATGGATTATACTCCCGCAGAAATTTATAAAAGTAATAAAGACTTTGTTAAAAGTTTTTTTAAATTAGATTTTTATAATACTGTTAATAGAGACACACAAAAACTATATTTATCTATAATACTAAATCCGATAAATGGAGTAAAAATAAGTAGACCTACATTTGATTTAAATTGTGATGGTGCACTAGATGGTATATTTAATTGTAGACCAGAAGGAGAAAAATTTATACAAATACCAAAATTTAATTTAGATATGTTAGACAATAATGATGGTTATTTTATTTACTGGTTAAAAGAAAATACATTTTTAAACATCGATACCTTTTTTATGTCTTGTAAATTTTATAATGGAAGAACGGGTAAAATACATAGAATGATTAACACACCACCCCCTACTCTATTTAACGAATATAATTTTGATAGAGAAAAAAGACTATACTATAGAGTACAATTAGATAAAAATGATTACACATATAGAGTTTTTGATTATAATACGAATGTAAGGGTTGGATTAGATGAAACTAATGAAATAATGTTTTATGAATACAATAACATCTAATGGAACAATATAATTTTAAAATAAGAAGAAGATTTTATCCAGGAGGTGAGGAAATTATTCCACCCACTCTCCCTGGTGGGTACGTACATAAAAATCAAGGTGCTTCACCTTTAGCACAAGAATGTACTAACTGTTATTTTAATAATGCTGGATTTTGTGAGTATTGGAAAGCACCTATTAAAGCAAATTTTTGGTGTAAAAAATGGAATAGTTCATTAACACCGTTTAATGAATTACCAGCACCACCACCATGTCTTACAGGTTATACGTTACCTATTTTACTTACACAAGATTTTAATGATATTGGGGTGTACACACCATGGGACGGTTTAATTGTACAAAGAGACGTTATAAATAATTTTGTCTATACTGGATACAATCAGACTATCTGTGTTTTCAATACTTCAGAACTAGAATTAAAAAGATTTTTAAATTTTGCTGACTATAGAGTTGATTGGGGTGATGGGTCACCACCAGATTACTTAAATTCATCACAAACAAATGTGTGTCATAACTACCTAACACCAAATCCAACAGGTAACACAGTAACTCTAAGTCAAACAAACCCTTGGGGAACTACCAGGATGAAAAAAATAATTAAAACTCCTTATTATGAGAATCCAATAATACCTAATGTATTTGGTGCAGTAACTTTTGCACCACCTAACTTAGGTGACCCTATAGGGTGTGACTTTATTCTCCAAAACTATATTTTTAGTGGAGATAGTAACCCTGATGTTTATGACCATTTATCACTAAGATATGTAGATACACCATTTCCAGTTACTGGGTACAGTGAATCAAGTCAATTACAATTATTCGCACAGTATGGTGCTAATTACTTACCCACTATCGGTAATCAAATAACTTTACCAGATGACTCTGTTGGTACGGTAACAGAGGTTAACGATGACTATACCGCATACACCATTAACTATGTAAATTATATTGATTATGGTGGAGGGTCTACTTACTTTGAAGCGATGAGTTTCGGTATAAACCCCAACAATGTAGATTATGAATGTTGTACAGAAGTGGATTCTCCACCTGGAGAACCACCTTGTGACTGTAGTACAAATCCTCAAATAGATTGTTATATATGTCACATGGGGATAGATTGTTTTACCATTCAATTCTACTTAGATACAGGTTGGGGACCTGGGAGTCTTTCAGGGAATTATGCGGATATGATGACTTGGTTAGGTCCACCAGACGCAAACGGGGTTTACACCACTCCACAAGAAAGTAACCTATATTGTACTTTGGAAGAATGTCAAACATCTTGTGGAAGTGGTTCATTAAGAACTACCACAAATACTGAAAATTATAATTACTCACTATACTCCCCAAGAGTAAGGTACTCTACAGTGGACGTTGTGTCCCATCAAAGTGGAATATACAACTATAAGGGAAAAACCAAATACGGTGATTTAAGTGAAACAACAAAAAACTCAAATTATATAGATTTAAGGTATTATTCTGGAGAAATACAATTAAACTATATAAATGACCAAGGCGAAGCTTATGGGCTGTGTTTAGCGACACCCCCAGGGTTTAACCCCCAAGACTGGGAAATAAAAACAGGAGAACAATATAATGGATATATAACGGAATGGGAACTAGCATAAACAAATATTTTAAAATGAAACAAAATGGCTTGGAATACAGAATCAGGTAGTTGTTGTGGTTTTAATAACCGTAATTGTATGAGTAACAGTACAGTTGATGATTTTACTTCATGCAGCAATGGGGGTGCTTGGTGTTGTGATATGATGAGTAGGGTTGGAAATGTTGGTGCTTGGGCAGAGTCGGAGTACTACCGAACTTTCCAAACATTATTTGGGTTAAAGGGTAATTGTAAAGGATGTCCTATAGACTTACAGTGTAATATGGACAGCACCTCGACAGGTTATTGGGGTAATCGTGCATGTAGTTCTTGGATGGCTGGATGGCAAGACTATTGGCATGTTTGTGCGTTTCAAGTAAAAGTAGGTTGTACTAACCCTAATTCCTATTTAGGTGGGTCTCCTAATGGTGCATGTCTAGAAAACTGTATACAAACAGATTCCGATTACTTAACTAGTCTAGGTACGGGATACGGTAGTGACCAAGAACAAAGTAATTTTGATAGAAATGCAAATTTTGATTGTGAACCTCCACAAGCTGGTACTAGTGGAGGACAGTTAGAAAATAGTGGACCTAAATTAGTTTATGCGGATGGATGGACCAACACTTGGAGTGGTGTACCTTACGGTAATAATTCTACAACTAGTGATAATAGAACTCATCCGAGTTCCAACTTACCTTATTGGAGAAGAAAAGGACCTTTAACAGCGGCAAGAGGTCAAAATGGTTATGATGCTTGTTGTAGTTACTTAAGTTTTGGATGTCCAGACCCAAACTTTGGAAGTTATAATTCGGGGGCTCAGTTAGATTGTGGGGGTAATTTCATAGGTTCTAATAACTACCTAAACCAACCAGCGACCAATAATATACTACCAAATGATTTGGCCTACAACCCAGTATCAAACCCAAACCCTAACCCTAACGCTGGAATTTGGGCAGTAGGAACTGGAGGTGCGTTTGATATTGGAACAAATGCAAACTGGGAACCAGATATTGACTGTATGAGGTGTTATGATACTACTGGTGCGGTCCCTATCCCTTGTTCAAGTCCAGCTGCATGTCCAGAAACACAAGATAATCCTGGTTGTACAACTGCAATATTTAATGCATGTGGTCTAACAAATGGTACCTTTACTGACACTAACAATCTTCAAGGGTCAATGTGTCCCTCATCTACAATTTATGAAGGTAATGATGAAGCATCTTCTGTATTTGGTTCACCAGGGAACCTTGGAAATGCACCTTGTGTTTGTAATAATGCAGGATGTATGGACTCCAGTCAAATAGGACAAACTTTTGCAAATAATTATAATCCTTTAAATACACAAGATTGTACAAGTGTAACTAATCCTGGTAGTGCACCAGTAACACCACCAGTTGGTTCTTTCGGTGATACAACTTGTTGTGAGTGGACAGTATATGGTTGTACTGACCCTACAGCGGTGGTAAATGGTAATAGTAATTATTTTTGTTGTAACCCAGTTAATTTTGGTGTTTGCAGTACAAATGTTAATGATTTGTATGACCCAGGTGGGTATGGTGGAAATAGTGTAAATGCGGGTAACTGTAGTGGTGGTTTTCCAGTTGCAAACATAACACTAGTTGATGATGGAAGTTGTACGTTAAATGTCACTAGTGGTTGTATGGATGATGGTGGACAATTAGCGGGTGGCACATGGCCCTCCCCTTTATATCCAGGTTTTCCGTCAATAGATTATAACGCAGCAAACTTAGTTACCGTACACGACCAGTCTCAGTGTACTTATAGGTTTGGATGTATTGACCCATTAGCTACTAACTACCTAGTTGATGATACAGGAACTCCATTTGTTTTAGGTGACCCAGTAGTACCAAGTGCAGTAGTATGTGACTACGCAATTTTAGGAATAGGACCGGGATGTACAGACCCGATGGCTTTAAATTATAATCCATTTGCTACCTCTGACGATGGTAGTTGCCTATACCCAACTAATGGTTGTACAGACCCTAACGCTATTAACTACGACCCAACCGCAATTCTAGATGATGGGTCTTGTGAATATATAACTGACTACCCACTATTGGGTACAAACTTTTTAGATGGGACACCAATTGAGTTGTGTATGGAACCATTAACTAAAGAAGAGGTACTAATCAACGTTTGTCAACCAACAGAAATACAATCGGATGTATTTATTGAAAGAGGTAAGCAATCTGTTCTTTCACCAAATCAAAGATTAGGAGAAGTTAAAACGATAGGTGGTTTAGAAAATTACGGTTACGGTTATTATAACATAAAAAAAGAAGGATAATAAATAAAATATGGCTTTAGGAACATATGGAATAAAAAGACCCGCGGATGTATCTCCAGAAGATGTTGATGTAGTAATGGTCTATAGCCCTGCTAGGGACTCAGTAGAGGGGGCTACAGTAAAAAAATTAGATGCAGCAAGTATATTAACTCCCTACTACCATAATAGTAATACTGATGGTGGGGATGGAATAGAACTTTTAGGTGGTCTATATAATTTAAAGTTACCGGCAACGGAATTTAGTGAAAAAGGAATTTATACTCTATATGTTAAGCCATTAGAAGTTAGGACTTCTATTACAGACTGTGGTGTACTATCATCCCTTCCTAACGTAAAAGGACTGGTTTTTGATATTAATAATGTACCTGCTTCACAAAGAAACAAATTTGTAAATAATGGACTAGTCGGGTTTAGGGTAGAGTATTTAAATTCCGATGGGTCAAAAATTCCTAATTTTTACAGAATTGTAACATCTTCATTTTTCTGTGAACCAATAACCCAAAATCTAACTAATAGTAACCAAAAAGCTGTTAGATACAGATACATTAATGGAGGTAGTAACCTATTATTTGTTACCTTAACCCCAACGTCCGCACCAAGTAATAAACCTACAGCATTACCATATATCGGTCAACCAGCACAGAATGTTATAATTAGTAATACTTTTTTTAACCCTTTAAGTGTTGAAATAGAAATGGTGGATTACGATGTGGATAGTTTAGGTATCGCACTATACGGAAACCAAACTAAATCGTTAGCGGATGGAATTTATACAGTTTACGATAGTAACGACAATATTTACAAACAATATAATTTATTTGAAACAAGAGACCAATTTGGACAACCGTTATATGAGGTGAGACAAGATAGAGGGGATAATATAGACTTTACAAAAGCTTTCAATAATATTGCTTAATATATGGCTAACGGTAATAACATAGGAAAAGGAAGTGATACCTTTGGGGATAATTTAGTTGGAAGACAGTTTACGGACGGGTCATCCCAATTCACATTAGGTAATTTTGGGATAAACTCCGGAGCAAGAGCTAAAGACAGTAGAGAGTTTTCTTTAGGTAATTTTTCCGAACCCATAACTTTATCCACACTTAACTTTAAATCCACAGAAGAAGCAAGAAAAGCCTCCTCAAACAGTTTAGAAGTTTTTATTAATTACGATAGAAGTAAAGTTAGTAATTTTGTTTTATATGGGTCTTTAAGAGATAGGTTAAGAGTTGCGGTACAAAACGTTATTAAAAATTTCCCAGCGGCACTAGTTTTCACTAAACTAAGACAAAATTTCTTAACCGGTAATACAGCTACTAATATAATATTTGATGCTATAGAAAATGAAACTACTTTAGATTTAGAGTTATTAAATGTTCACAATCCCTTTGGTATAGACTTTACAAAAATAGGTAAAATCTACACAGATAAAGACTTAAACCCTATTAGGAACTTTACTCAGTTTTACAACAAATATTCACTTTTTATTAGAGATGAAGAGTACCCATTAACATTTATAACCCCAACTACAGGTAATACTGTGACTGACACACTTTCTATTGAAGTGTACGGTAATCCATTTACGGGACAAACAACAACTACTGAAAATTTCTTTATCAAACCTAACACAAAAGAAACGGAAGAAATATTTGATAATTTAGAAGATGTAGAAAAATTTATAATAGAAAGAGACACTACTCCGATATATACTGCAAATTTTGATATTCCATCACAAACTGATAGTGGTAAATTTGTACAAAATACGACTTCTCTTACTTGGCCATCCACTAATAGTTGGAATTTAGTTATTACTGGGGCATCATTTAACGTTTACTTAAATAAATTATTAGAAATAGCAGATAATTTTGATGCTTATAAAACAAATCTAGTTTCTAGATTTTTAACTACCGCAGCTTTTAAAGAGTTTGATACTGAAGACGAAAAAGTAGACCAAATATTAAAAATATACGGAAGAAGTTTTGATAATATTAAAACATATATAGAAGGTTTAGCGTATATGACTAATGTTACATATGATTCTACTAACAATGTCCCGAATGAGTTATTAACAAACTTTGCACATATGTTAGGTTGGAAAACACCGTCTGCAATTGAAACAGAGGGGTTTTTAGAGTCTATACTTACAAGAAGTAAATCAGAATATGAAGGAAAGGCACAGTCCCAAACACCTACGGAACTAAATAGTGAACTATATAGGAGGTTAGTAGTTAACACAGCTTACCTTTTTAAATCTAAAGGTACAAGAAAAGCTATAGAATTTTTAATGAGATTTGTAGGTGCACCAGAAGCATTAATTGAGTTTAATGAACATGTGTATGTTGCCGGACAAAGGGTTAACATGCAAAAATTCAACCAAAGAATTAGTGTAATATCTGGAGGTAGTTACTATGAGGAAGTAATTGTTAAAGACCAACTATTTTCTGCTACCACAAACACATTCCCACCAGTTACAGTTACGGGATACACTTTTGGTACAGAATTAGTAAGTGTAGATACCTCAGTAACTAGGGCACAATTTCCAGTAGACTCACAAGGTTACCCATTAGCTCCTACATTTAATAAAGATGGGTTCTTCCAAGCAGGAGCAGGGTGGTTTGAGGAAACTGTTGAACACAGAGGAAAAGAAATGGTTGATATTGAAACCTCTGTATTTACTGGTAACACACCTAGTGTTAAAACAAAATTAAATAAGTTTACATATGGTGAACCTTATTTAAATCTATATAGAAAATTTCCAGAAACTAATTTAGGGTTTGATATTATTAGAACAAAAGATAATAAAAAATCTTGGGTGTATAAAGAAGGTGAAAAAAGTAAAAGACTTTATACTTTTAGAGATAGAGGAACTCGTTATTTCACAGAAGACGAAAGATTAGTTCTTAATGTAAAGAATGTTGACTTATTTTTAAATGTAGGTCAAGGATTAACGTGGGATGTGTGGAATTTATCTAATAAGTTCGGTTGTCCTTTTGGAAAGGACCCGTTAAATCCTCCTTATCCTAATTTAGGTGGTCCAGACTGGACACAAATACAAATAGACGCATCTAAAATACCGTTTGTAGAATTTGCTGACCAATTTTGGAAAATATTAATTAATGTAAAAAATAGACAAACTATAGATGATGGTCATGCGGGTGGATACCCTACATTACTAAAAGTGTATTTAGATTATCTTGAAAGTGATGTGGCATGTGGTGTACCTAGTAATAAGTACACTTACCAAAAAATGATTGACTATGCTGAAGGTATTGGAGATTACTGGATGAGACTTGTAGAACAATTTATTCCAGCAACTACTATATGGCAAGGAGGTACAAGATATGAAAACTCAGCATTCCATAGATACAAATATTCATATAAACACGAACCATTATGTGATGATTTAGAGTGTTTTGGTTCTTTTATTTCATGTACTGGGCCTAATTTTAACCAACAACTAATTGATGGGTTTTTAGGTTGTAATGGTACAGTGTTTAGTGGGGCAACTTGGTCTAATAGACTTACATTGGGAGGTACGGTATACAATGGTAGTGCAAATGGTGGAATTTATTATTCTAGTACTACTTTAACTGACATTCCTAGTACTTCACAATGGTTAGACGATGTAGTTTCTATATTAAGTGGTATTACACAAGATGTAAGTGACCCTAATAATTCTTTAACTTGGTATGTACATGATGACACACCTACTGACCCAGATTTGCCATTTATTGACAACCCA
>TARA_R110001583_G_scaffold55182_2_pt1 | contig 17991 bp, 13 predicted proteins | sample TARA_R110001583 | Tara Oceans TARA_R110001583 (sample SAMEA4398432) | marine metagenome | biome: Polar Biome; feature: [MES] marine water layer (ENVO:01000295) within the mesopelagic zone...; material: water (ENVO:00002006), including particulate matter (ENVO:01000060) such as...... | reverse complement strand
TCGTGAGCTATAAGGTTAGCTCTACCCAATAAGCTGTTCTTTGTTGCATCCTTATCTAAAAACATCTTAGACGCATTGTATAGGGTTGCGCCGGTGTGCTCCATTCCTCCGTATTGGAAAGATGGGATGACCACGATATCGTATTTTGCAAAAGGATAAGGCAGGTCAGTATAGTCTTCAAGCCAATCAAGAGATTGAAACAGTAATCGGAATATTTCGTCTGTATTGTTTCTTAATTCTTCAGAATTTGTTTTGCGATGATACATGGTGTGTTTATGCCCATTGCGTTCGCGAGTGATGGTTTCGAATTTACCAGCTACAAATGAGAATAGGTAGGTTGGCAATTCTTTTGTTGTAAGAAAGCTATAGTGGTTTTTGTTTGCTTCTTCCTTAATCGATTCAATCTTCCCATTACCCATAGCCTTCCACGTTTTTGGAACGCTTAATTCCAATTGAAACTTAGCCTTTAGGTTTGGCTGATCGAAACAGGGGAAAGCTGTTCGAGCACGATCTGGTACGAAAAGCGTATAGAGGAATTCGTCATTTCTGTTTAATGATGTGTTGCCTGCAACGAATTCAATCTCGATACTGTTTTGCCCAACTTTCAATTCAGATTTAGGGATAATGATATGTTCTGATTGAAATAGGTATGCAGATTCGTTCCCGTTGCTGATTACAGCTTTAATTAAGCTAGCATCTTCACGGAAGTCAATTTGTAGGTCTTGATCTAACGATTTTAGATTGAAAGTGATTTTGTTTTTTCCAGGAATAACTTCTTCACGCACTTCAGGAATATCAAATTGCAATTGGTATTCAAGATCGGAAATGTTTGCTTTCCTATAATCGGCTAATGTTTCTGCAACTCCTGATTCAATAGGAAGTGGCTGTTTTGTAGTGGTACAGGCAATTACAAAAAAGCAAATTAGTACCGATAAGGATTGTAATCTCTTCACGATGTTATATTTTGGTTGTTATCCTTACAAATATAAGTGTGTGATTTTTTATAAAGGCTAATAAAAATCAATTTTCTATAAAAAAAGCAGAGCTTTTTATAGCTCTGCTCTGTCTGTAATTAAAGATTCGGGGTTGATTATTTTTCTCTAAAGTTACTACTCTCGAATATCTTATTTGCATTAGCTGCAATAAAACCAGAGAAGATTTGGCCATCTTCCTGAGCATATCGAATAGCAAATTCATAGAAACAAGCTGGAATTTCGTGAACACCTTCTTCGAACTCTACCTTGATAATCTCCGAAAGGGTAGAGGATTGCTGTAGTAAATTTTCGGGTGTTCCTTTAATCTCCCCACCAGAAGTATTCATTTCGAAACCATTGTCTTTTACAAATTGATTGACTTTCTCAATGGTGTTGTACTTTGTGAGAGAATTAATACTAACCGTGAAATGGTTTACTCTAAAGCCATGAACATATAGCCAAGCCGCATATTCCGACTCTTTTCGAAGAGATTGATAATCGGCATAAGATGGTTTTGCCCAAACACTGCCTTTGTGAATCACATCAGGATCATTATAATAAGCGTTACCTACCGAATTGATTCTTTTCTTAACGATTCCTTGGAATTCCTCTGAAAATTCAGAAAGAATTAGTTCCGATATAAATACTCTAGGTGCATTTTCTTCACTAGGATGTTCCAAATGAACTGCATTTAAGTGTTTATCTTCGAATACATATTCTCCAACGAATTCGTAGCCCGCTTTTAAAAATTTCTTTGCTAGAACCTTGATATTCATTCGTGGATCGTCGAATGTTCTAAAAGCGACATGATCGTTTACAACAATCTCGTCTTCTTTTGTAAATAAATCGTGAACAAGCTGTGCTGAAGGGTTCTGATCTGTATACGCCGTCCAAAGCTTTTGAAATATTTCCTTTTGCATAGTGTATATGTGTTAGTTAGGGTCTAGTAATTTATGAATTTTAATTGACTGGGTTTATGCTTTCGAATAAATTTCTTTCAAACATTCGCTCATTTTCACATAAGTACGATCAATATCATCGTCTAATCCTATAGATATTCTGACCAAGCCATCGGTTAATCCCATTTGAATTCTTTCTTCTTCTGGTATTTCTGATGAGGTACTGCCACCAGGCGCGCTGAAAAGTGTTTTATACGAGCCTAAACTAACTGCTAGATAACCAATATTGGCATCTTGCATAAGTTCCATAAAGCGATTGGCTATTTCCTTTTCTTTTAGATCAACGACAAAAAGTCCACCTGCACCATATTTAGAATGGCCTATTTCCTTTGTTAGGAGATACTGAGAATGACTTTTCAAGCCAGGATAGATAATTCGATATCCATCTGACTCTAGTTTCTGAGATAGGCTTAAAGCGTTACTTGCGTGTTGTTGCATTCGAATATGCAAGGTTCTCATATTTTTAAGAATGCTTGCAGATCTATAACTATCAAGAACTGGTCCCAAAATCATTGCTGCTCCCGAATTTACATCGTAAAGTGAGTCAATGAATTCGCTACTTGCGCAAATGGCTCCAGCAACACAATCACTCATACCATTAATGAATTTGGTTAAGCTATGAATAACGATATCAGCTCCCATTTTTGCAGGCGTAAAGATCAAAGGAGAGAACGTATTGTCAATAACAAGAAGGCAGTTGTTTGCTTTTGCAATTTTTGATAGCTCTCTAATGTCGGATATTTCCAACATCGGATTACTCATTGTTTCGCAATAAATCAACTTAGTTCGTTTACTGACTGCTTTCTTTACTTGTTGGAGATTTGTAGTGTCAACAAAGCTTGTATTAATGCCAAACTTCGGAAGGAAGTTTTTCATCAAGGCGTAACTTCCTCCATATATCGTTCTGCTGGATACTATTTCGTCTCCAGAACTACAGATTTGCATAAGTGTTGAACTTATTGCTGCCATGCCTGATGCTGTGACTAGAGCACTTTCAGTACCTTCCATTTCTGATAGAGCCTGCGATAGATAAAGATTACTTGGGTTCCAATGGCGAGAGTAGAGGTAACATCCTTCAATTTTTCCATCAAAAACATCGCCCATTGTTTGTGCCTTTAAAAAGGTAAAAGTTGACGAGTCAGTAATAGAGGGGTTAACACCACCGAATTCTCCAAAGAATTGCAAATCTTGTATATGATCTGCTGATTTAAAATCTTTCATCTGCTTTAAAGTCTTAGTATTTAATTAATTCCTATTAAAAATGGGAAAAATAAATCAATAAAAGACTTTTGTGTCTGAATTATTTTATATGAAAAGAAATTGAAATTCTGTTTTTAGCAGATTGAAGGCGAAGAGGAGTGGGTATAATAAGAAAAAACTCAGGTCCCCACCTGAGTTTTCTAACTAACCTAAATCTAACCTATGAAAAACTTACTGAGCTTTTTAGAGTTGGCTCAGTTCTATTTATGAAAAAAATAGTTTTGTTTCTACATTACAAATATAGGCGATTCTTTAGTTAAGTGGAGTGAATACAAGTTAAAGAAGGTTAATAATTCATTTAATTATCCATTTAGGAATAATTGTTCATGGCTCAAAATAGAGAAGGGAGTGGGTATAAAAAGAAAAAACTCAGGTCCCCACCTGAGTTTTCTAACTAACCTAAATCTAACCTATGAAAAACTTACTGAGCTTTTTGGAGTTGGCTCAGTTCTATTTATGAAAAAAAATAGTTTTGTTTCTACAGTCCAAATATAGGTGTTTCTTTAGTTAAGCGGGGTGAATACAAGTTAAAGAAAGTTAAGCTTTGGATTTTTATGATCTAGGAGAAGTTAATTTGGAGGTTTATTAAATTAAAAAACCTTCGACTCTAATGAATCGAAGGTTTTAATTTTGGCGGTCTGGACGAGACTCGAACTCGCGACCCCATGCGTGACAGGCATGTATTCTAACCAACTGAACTACCAAACCAAAATTGCAATAGAAATGTATTTATTGATCGACTCTTTAGTCTGACCTTTTCCTGAATGCGATGCAAAGATAACGCAAGTTTTTTTACTTGCAATAGAGCCGTTGTTTTTTTTCTAATAAAAAAATAAAGGAAGCTACTAAATATGCAGTTTTGAGCATGTTACGAATGCTCAATTATTACGTATTTTTTTTAATTAATCCTTTAACTTAAAGAAACTGAAATTAACGCTTCCGTAACTTCTCATATCATGAAATAATGGATGCTGTGAAAAATTGTTTCTCGAAGAATGTTCTACAATGAGAATACCATTCTCATTTAGAATGTTTTGTTTTAAAATTGTATCCGGAATTGTATCAATAGTATCTAAGTCAAAAGGTGGATCAGCAAAAATAAGATCGAATTGTTTCTTGCATCCTTTTAAGTATTTAAAAATGTCTGCACGTAATACGTTAATCTGAGTAAACCCAAGTTCATTAACTGTTTTTTTAATGAATGCACAGTGCTTAAAATTTAATTCAATGCAAATTACTTGTTCTGCACCTCTAGAGGCAAACTCGTAACTAATGCTACCTGTTCCACCAAATAAGTCAAGAACCTTTAAATCCTCAAAATCAATTGTGTTGTTAAGAACATTAAAGAGGTTCTCCTTGGCGAAATCCGTTGTAGGACGTGCTTTAAAGCTCTTATCAGGACTAATTCTTCTACTTTTATGAGTTCCACTTATTATTCGCACAGACTAGGATTTAAAAGTTTTGTAAATTGATTATAAACAGAATTTGAAACGTTATTTTTTGAGAATGATTCATTATGAATATTGTCTACACTTATATCCTTAATGTATCGTTTCAAGGTTTGAAAAGCTTTACTTGTTTCATCTATTTTTCCTGAAATATGAAGTTGACTATACTCAGTATTTAATTTCTGTTGTTTATAGATATTAAGAATAAAGTATACCATATCAGTTTCATCCTTAAAGGAGAAATTGTTAGTGAAATATTTTTGCCCACTATCTGGAATAAATGCATCAAAAAAGTTATCGTATACTTCAACGAATACTTTAGGATGTCTATTATTAATACTATGATTTAAGACTCTTTGGTAAAAACTTAATGTTTGATGCGATGTTTCTGATCCAGGAAACTGAGATTCTAAGAAAATTGGTAAGTTTGAAGGTAATGCAAACACAATATGAGCGTTTAGTTCTGTACATACATTCCAGCTTATTATTTCCGATTTTAAGAGAGGATGACATAGTTGAAAGCTATCTGTAGCCAAAGCCTTTGAAAATAGTTCTGAAGGGATGAGACAAGCTTTTTTTGTTAGCCAAATAACAGATACCTGATCGTATGCAAGGTTGAGATAGTCACAGTTTCGTATGCTATCTTTTAATATATCAATAGAACTATTTTCAGAATCTGAATTGAGCTTTTTTGATTGAAAAAGTGCTAGACACTTATTGTCTGAGCTAAGTATAGAAAAAGAAAATCCATCCAGACAAAGCTGGATGGATAGTTTATATCTTGACGTATTATCCTTTTCAAATGTTGAATCAGTAAATAATAATTCGTCCATAGTGTATTTAAGGATTATTCCCAGTTTCCTGCTCCGTTATTAGCTTCCTCAAGAGAACCTACTTTAAGGCCAGGGTATTTGTTAATACGAATACGGTTACCATTTTCTTCTTTCAACTCATCTAAATATATGTCTCGAATGTCAGCGAAAATAACCATGTTTGAAACTTTTGCTTCGAAAACCTGAACTGTTACCTTAGAGCCAGTAACAACAACACCTGCTGCCATCTTAAATTCGCTCTGCTCTTGGGTAAAAGGAACGTATCTTAAGTTTTCAATATCATAGTTATTGTTGAAGGTAGTTTCTAAAGCAGAAACCATAATAGTATCACGAGTAATGAATCCTTTAATAACTGCTTCTTTTTCAGTCATCTCTGCTTCTATTTGCTCATCAGTTAATGAGCCAATAGACTTAATCATAGGTATTGAGTCTGATTTGATAAACGAGATCAAAGTGTCAAAGCTGCCAGTGTATTTATTATTTACGTCTTTGTAAGCATTTTGCGCTTTACGGATATCTTTTAATTGGTCGACAATCTTCTCGTAACGCTCTTTTTGAATCTCACCAAATTTAATTGGCTTCATTATACTTTGGTAAGCTAAATATCCAAACGCAACAATTGCAAAAGCAAGTAAAATTTGATAGACTGATTTTAATTTCATAGTTTATAATTTGTGTTAATTTAGTTATACGGTAGTTGCAGTTAAATAGACATTAATAAGTGTGTATTCTTACGCTCGTATCATACAAATAGTTTATTAGTTTGTGTAAGTTTGTTTGCAAATTTAAAAAAAAAATCTGTTTGGTTATTTTTATAACCACTAATTTTGAGTGGAAATGTTAAAAAAGCACATTAGCTTAAGTATTTTAAAGGAATTAAGGTTTGAACCTACTACTGATCAGATGTCTGCAATTGATGAATTGTCCGATTATTTAACTAGTAGCAAGAATGATAGCATTTTTTTGTTGAAGGGATATGCTGGAACTGGTAAAACAACTTTAGTAAGTGCTATAGTTGCTAGTCTTGCCGAAATGGAAATAAAGACAGTTCTGTTGGCTCCAACAGGACGAGCAGCAAAAGTTCTTTCTTATTATTGTAAGCAAAGTGCACATACCATCCATAAAAAGATATATCGCCAGAAATCCCTAACTGATGGCTTCGGTGTATTCAATCTTGATAGAAACCTTTCTCGTGATACCATATTTCTTGTTGATGAAGCGTCAATGATTTCTAATTATTCTCATGAAGCTTCATCTTTTGGGTCTGGTTGTTTGTTAGATGATCTTGTTGACTATGTTTCTACAGGTATGAATTGTCGATTAATTCTAATAGGAGATGTAGCACAGTTACCTCCAATTGGGATTGATGTAAGTCCTGCTTTAGACCCTAAAGAACTTGAGTCGTGTTATAATCTTTCGGTTAAAGAAGTTGTTTTAACTCAGGTTGTTCGTCAGGCTGAAGAGTCGGGTATATTAAAGAATGCGACTGAGCTTCGTCGAATGCTTGATGAGGGTGATAGTGGTTATCCTCTACTCGAGACTGAAAGATTTCCTGATATTGTTCGAATAAGTGGAGGAGAGCTTATTGAAGAGATATCTTCAGCTCATTCTAAGTATGGGTTAGAAGAGACTATGGTTCTTAGTCGATCAAATAAACGAGCGAACCAATATAATCAAGGAATTCGTAATAGTATATTATATAGAGAAGATGAAATTACTGTTGGTGACTATTTAATGATTGTAAAGAACAATTATTTTTGGACCGCTGACGAAAAGGAGATTGATTTTATTGCAAATGGTGATATTGTAGAGATTGTTAGGATAGGTAAACATGTTGAACTGTATGGGTACAGGTATGTGGAGGTGAGTCTTCGTTTTCCAGATTATAAAGATCTTGAGCTTGATACAATGATAATGCTCGATACGTTAAATATTGAAGCTGCTTCTTTAGGTTATGAGGAGAATAAGAAACTTTTTTTTACAATTGGCGAAGATTATTCTGATATACGTTCAAAAAAGAAGAGATACGAGAAAGTACGAGACAATAAGTTTTTTAACGCTCTGCAAGTGAAATTTGCTTATGCGATAACCTGTCATAAAGCACAAGGAGGGCAGTGGAGTGCTGTATTTGTTGATCAAGGGTATATTACTGAAGATATGCTTAATCGAGAGTTCTATCGTTGGCTTTATACTGCACTAACTCGTGCAACAGAGAAGTTGTATCTAGTTAATTTTAAAAAGGAGTTCTTTCCAGATGAAGAGATTGATTTATAATTCAATTGCTACCATTAAAATATCATCTGTTTGTTCGTTATTTTCTTTCCATTCATCAAGCCAGTTAAATAAATCTGATTTCTGAAGATTAATAGACTTTGATTGAAGGTTTATTAGTTTGTTATAGAATTCCTTCTTCTTTAAACGTTTGGTTTGACTACCACCAAGTTGATCAGTAATCCCATCTGAGTAGATAAATAGTCTGTCACCAGGAGCTGTGGTGATAGTTTTTGTTTGAAACTCAGAAAGTTCACTTTCTTTTCCAATTGAAAGTCTATCTGCAGGGATTTCGAAAAGAGAAAAATTTTCGTTAGTAAGCTTTGCTTCAAGAAATTCTTGGTCAATCTTTAATTGGCCCATTCTTTTGCGTATGAGAATAAGGGGACGTTTAGCTCCTACGTATTCAATTTTGTTTTCCTGTGATATGATTGAAAGGAAAGCTCCATCCATGCCATCATATTGTGTGAAAGTATCGCTTGAGGTATTTAAAAGACGGCTAAATTTTTGGCTCAGCTTAGAAAAAATTTGCCCCGTTTGAATACTGCTCCCATTTTCAAAAATAGTATGCAATTCCATTTGTCCCAACATCGTTAGCATTGCAGCCGGTACGCCATGCCCTGTGCAATCGAAAACGCCAATGTTTTTTTGTTGGAAGTTTTGATTTATCCAATAGAAATCACCACTTACAATGTGCTTAGGAAGGTTGATAATGAACGATTTAGGGAACATACGCTTAAAGTGTTCCGTATCAGGCAATATTGATCGTTGGATTCTTTGAGCATGAATCATTCCTTGGTGAATATCAAAATAGGATTTGTATTTTGATATTTCTTGCTTTTGCTGATTCATCTGAAATGCAATCATTATTTTAGATTGCAATTCAGTGAAATCGATAGGTTTTTTTACGTAATCAAGAGCACCCTTAGTAAGTGCTGCTTTAATGGTTTCCATCTCAGTTTTTGCAGTTACCATAATTACAGGGATGTCTCTTAAGCGTTCATTCTCCTGTAATTTTTCAAGCACATCCATCCCGTCCATAACTGGCATCATTACATCAAGAAGAATGACATCTGGAAGGTTGTCTTCGAGCCATTTTAAAGCTTCTTGTCCGCCGTCTTTAGATATAATAGTGTAATCTTTTCTAAAATATGCCTCAATTAACTTGTTGTTAATAGGTGAGTCATCGATAGATAGTATGATACGTGTATTATCCATGCAAAAGAGATGTAGGGTCGTTTTTTATTTAACTACCTTAAATTAATTAGTTTAATTTTAAAGAACGAATAATTCCTTCAATTTTTTTATCTGTAAACGCTTCAGTTTTGTAATAATCTTCTACTTGACCTAGTTTCTCTCGAACTTCGAAGTAAAATTTAATTTTAGGTTCAGTTCCAGAAGGACGAACAGATATTTTTGATCCATCTTCTAAAAAGAATTGTAAAACATCAGCTGTAGTTGGAAAATCAAGATCAGTTTCTTCACCATTTATTGGATTAATAGCTTTTTGTATTGTATAATCCTTAACTAATACAATTGGTGAGCCATTAATCGTTTTTGGACGATTGAAACGGAAATCATGCATCATATCATCAATTTCTTGAGCGCCGCTAAGTCCTTCTCTTACAATGTAAATCATTTTTTCTCGAGAGAAACCATATTCGACATATATTTCCTTTAAAATATCAAATAGATTTTTCCCTTGATCTTTAGCCCAAGCTGCAATTTCTGCCATTATACTACAAGACGAAACAGCATCTTTATCTCGAGTAAAATCACCAGGCATATAGCCAAAAGATTCTTCGCCACCACCAATATAGTTCTTGTCTGGATTCTTACGAATAACATCAGCAATCCATTTAAAACCTGTGTAGGCATCAAAACACGTTACGTTATTTTTGACTGCAACATCTTTAAACAGCTCAGTAGTTACAATTGTTTTTACAACATAATCGTTTCCTGTAAGCAAGCCAAGTTCTCTTCTTCTCCTTATTAAGTAGTAAGTAAATATTAGAGCTGTTTGATTACCATTGATGATTTCCCATTCACCTTTATCATTCGTAACAGCAATTCCCAAGCGGTCACCATCAGGATCGCAAGCCATAACCAAATCAGCATCTACTTCCTTTGCTTTATCAATAGCCATTTTTAATGCTTCAGGCTCTTCAGGGTTTGCAGACCATACGGTAGGGAAGTTACCATCAACAACATCTTGTTCTGGAATATGAATGATGTTTTCGAAACCGTAGTTTTTTAATGAATCAGGAACTAGCTTTACTGTAGTGCCATGTATAGGTGTGAATACAATTTTTAAATCTTTCTGATTCTGAATTGATTCAGGAGATAAACTCAGTGTCTTAACTGTATCTAGATAAAGTTTATCCATTTCGGCACCTAACACTTCAATCAGTTCAGGATTACCTTCAAATTTAATTTCATCAACCGTAACAGCCTTAACTGCATCGATAATGTTCTTGTCATGAGGTATAACGATTTGAGATCCATCATCCCAATAAGCTTTATAGCCGTTGTATTCTTTAGGATTGTGTGATGCGGTAATAATAACACCTGATTTACAGCCTAGTTGACGAATTGCAAAGGACATCTCTGGAGTTGGTCTTAAATCATCAAAAATATAGGCCTTAATTCCATTTGCAGCGAAAATATTTGCAACAGTATCAGAGTATAACTTGCTGTTATTTCTGCAGTCGTATCCTATACAGATAGAAATTTCTTCGCCAGCAAAGTATTCATTTAAATAGTTGGCTAAACCTTGTGTTGCTGCACCAACTGTGTATATGTTCATTCGGTTTGTACCTGGTCCCATTTTGCCTCTTAGTCCACCAGTCCCGAATTCTAAATCTTTATAAAAAGAATCAATCAGTTCAGATTTATCATCTTTAGCTATTAATTCAGAAATTGATTTTTTTGTGTCTTCATCGTAATTGCCATCAAGCCATTCGTTTGCTCTTGAATTTACAATGTCTAGTATATCTGATTGATTCATATTCTCAATTTTAACAAAATCCCTATAAAGGATTATAGTTTTACCATAAAAGTCAAGCCTCAAAAATATCTCATTTTTTGGATTAATCAAAGGGTTTCCATGATTAATGGCTTACATTTCTCGATGTACTTGAGTTTTTTGTCTAAATGTCCTTGTGCAAGGACATTGTGCCTTTGGAGAATAATATAGAGGATGAGTATAGGTGTTAATCTAGTTCAATTTGAGAAATACTTTATTGAGTTTGTTTTATGAGCAGAATCAATGAAAATCCATAACTATTTGAATTGTAATTTGGAATATAATGAGTACTTTTGCAGCGATTTAAATAATATAATGTCTAACTTATTAGTAAAACAAACTATTTAGTATGGTTGAAGAAAACAAAAATGTTGCTGTTGAAGTAGAATTTGATTGGGATGCATTTGAGAATGAAGATGCAGGTTTTACTGCTAACAGAGCAGAATTAGAAGCGCAGTATGATAAAACTTTATCTACAGTTGCTGAGAAAGAGGTTATCGATGGTATCGTTATCTCAATGAACAAAAGAGAAGTTGTAATCAATATTGGTTACAAATCTGATGGTATCGTGAGTTTAAATGAATTCCGTTACAATCAAGAATTAACTGTAGGCGATACAGTTGAGGTTTATGTTGAAAGTCAGGAAGATAAAAAAGGACAATTAGTTCTTTCACACAAAAAAGCACGTGCTTTACGTTCTTGGGATCGTGTTAATGCTGCACTTGAAAACGACGAAATTATTAAAGGTTACATCAAGTGTCGTACCAAAGGTGGTATGATCGTTGACGTATTTGGTATTGAAGCTTTCTTACCAGGTTCTCAAATTGATGTTAAGCCTATCCGTGACTACGATATCTACGTAGGAAAAACTATGGAGTTCAAGGTTGTTAAAATCAATCACGAATTTAAAAATGTTGTTGTATCTCACAAAGCTCTTATTGAAGCTGAGTTGGAGCAGCAGAAGAAAGAAATTATCGCTAAGCTTGAAAAAGGTCAAGTTCTTGAAGGAACAGTTAAAAACATCACTTCTTATGGTGTATTTATCGACTTAGGTGGTGTTGATGGTTTGATCCACATTACTGACCTATCATGGGGTAGAGTTTCTCATCCAAGTGAAATCGTTGAATTAGATCAGAAATTGAACGTTGTAATTCTTGATTTTGATGATGACAAGAAACGTATCGCTTTAGGTCTTAAGCAACTTACTCCTCATCCATGGGATGCTCTTGACGCTGAAATGAAAGTTGGCGACAGAGTAATGGGTAAAGTGGTAGTTATGGCTGATTACGGTGCATTCGTTGAAATCGCTGCTGGTGTAGAAGGTCTTATCCACGTTTCTGAAATGTCTTGGTCTCAGCACTTACGTTCTGCTCAAGATTTCATGAAAGTTGGTGATGAAGTACAAGCTCAGATTATCACTTTAGATCGCGAAGAAAGAAAAATGTCTCTTGGTCTTAAGCAATTGAAGCAAGATCCTTGGGAAGGTGTTGAAGCTAAGTATGCTGTAAATTCTAAACATGCTGCTAAGGTTCGTAACTTCACAAACTTCGGTGTATTTGTTGAGATTGAAGAAGGTGTTGATGGTTTGATTCACATTTCTGATCTTTCTTGGACTAAGAAAGTGAAGCATCCAGCTGAATTCACTCAAATTGGTACTGAAATCGAAGTTGTAGTTCTAGAAATAGACAAAGACAACAGAAGATTGAGCCTAGGACATAAGCAATTGGAAGAGAATCCATGGGATGTATTCGAAACAATCTTTGCTACTGACTCAACTCACGAAGGTACTATCGTAGAAGTTTTCGAAAAAGGTGCTGTTGTTGCTCTTCCTTACGGTGTTGAAGGATTTGCTACTCCACGTCACTTAGTTAAAGAAGATGGATCACAAGCTAAAGTTGATGAGAAACTTACTTTCAAAGTAATTGAGTTCTCTAAAGCTGCTAAGCGTATCATCCTTTCTCACTCAAGAACTTTTGAAGATGTTAAACGTGCAGAAGTTTCTGAAAAGAAAAAATCTGAGTCGTCTAACATGAAAAAAGGAGTTAAGAAGATGAAAGATTCATTAGAAAAAACTACCTTAGGTGATATTTCTGAATTAGCTGCTTTGAAATCTAAACTTGAAAAAGGAGAAGAGTAAGCTTTAATTAATACTTAAAGAGGTTTACATATGGACTTTAAGATTGACAAAAAAGACGGATACACTTTAGTTCAGGTTCTAAATAATAGACTGGATACTCATATTGCTCCTGACCTTAAATCGAAATTAATTTTGATTTTTTCAGAAGGAGAAAAGAATATTCTTTTAAATTTAGATGCTTGCACCTATTGTGATTCATCCGGATTAAGTGCGATTCTTGTTGCCAATAGGTTATGTAAGAATGCCGATGGAACATTTGTTCTTTATGGTTTACAACCTGCAGTTGAAAAACTGATTATTATTTCACAATTGGATACAGTGCTTAACGTTTCTGACGATTTGAGTGTAGCTGAGTCCTTTATGAAAAATGAGATTGAGAATTAAGATTGATCGTAAGTGAAATTTGAATTAACAATCTTAGGTAGTAATTCTGCATTACCAACCTCTAAAAGATTCCTAACCGCTCAGGTGCCTAATGCACTTGAGCGGTTTTTTTTTAATGCCTTTGTTTGTGAGTGTTTTCAACTCAGTTTTTTTCGTTTGCAGTCTTTTTGCAAGCTTTAAATGATGTTTAAATTTATCGTAAGTGAAATTTGAATTAACAATTTTAGGGAGCAATTCTGCATTGCCGACCTCAAAAAGATTTCCAACTGCCCAGGTGTTGAATGTACTTGAGCGGTTTTTTTTAATTGACTGTGGCGAAGGCACACAAATTCAGTTAAAGAGGTTTCGAGTGCCCATGTCTCGAATCAATCATATATTTATATCACACCTACACGGAGATCATTTCTTTGGTCTAATAGGCTTGATTTCTACCTTTTCGTTACAAGGACGAAAGAATGATTTACATATATATGCCCATAGTAAGCTCGAGAAGATAATTCGATTTCAACTCGAATTATTAGAATCTAACTTGAGCTATAAGTTGATTTTTCATAACATATTTGGAAAGGATATTCAAACTCTTTTTGAAGATGATGCTCTCACAGTACAATCATTCCCATTAAGACATGGTGCTATACCTTGTGCAGGATTCTTGTTTAAAGAAAAGGAGCGCCCTAGGCATCTAAAAAAGGATATGTTGGATTTTTATCAAATTCCAATAAAAGCCAGACATGGAATAAAAATGGGAGATGATTTCCTGACGGATGATGGAGATCTTATTCCTAATTTTAAATTGACTCTCGAGGCATCTAAGCCACGTTCTTATGCCTTTTGTACAGATACAGCTTATTTTCCTAGAATTGTTCCTGTCATCAGTAAAGTAGATTTACTTTATCATGAAGCAACTTTTTTAAAGGATGATGCAAAGCGTGCTAAGTCAACTTATCACTCTACCGCCGAACAGGCTGCAAAGATTGCTTCTGAAGCAGAGGTTGGCAAATTGCTAATCGGTCACTTTTCAGCTCGTTTCCAAGATTTATCAGGTCATCTTAATGAAGCGAAGCAAGTATTCTTAAATACAGCTTTAGCAGAAGATGGTGCGGTTTTCAAAATACCACTTAAATCCCATAGATAGAGGATTGCTTGATTCTAATTGATGAGATATTTTATCAACTTTGAAGGTTGTTGAAAAGCATTTCTCGAACTATTTTGTCCTATCTCTTTTTTGTTACCTTTAGCTTCTTGATAAAATCTAAAACTAACTTTTTAATAATTGAATCTAGATTCTGATACAATATCTAGAACGTAGATTCACAGATTTAAGGACAACATGAGAAGAATTTTATTATCAGCTGTCGCTGTTACACTTTGTGTTTCAGCTTTTGCTCAGCAAAAAAAAGACAAATCAACTTTTAAGGAATATGAGCCAGGTTATTACCAAAACTCTATTTTGAAAGATATCAGAAACGTTGATGCAAAATTGGAGAATAAAGCTGTAGACAAACGTTTCTTTATGGATCAATCTTCTTATGATCTTCCTAACGATATTAGCCTTTACACAAATAATACTCAGTGGGCATTGCCAACCATTTCTCAAGGAAATACGGGTACATGTTGGAGTTTTTCAACAACTTCGTTTTATGAATCTGAAGTATTTCGCCTTCATAAAAAGAAAGTTGATATTTCAGAGGTATACACAGTGTACTGGGAGTATGTTGAGAAAGCTCGTCGATTTGTAAAAGAGAGAGGCGATTCTGAATTCGGACAAGGCTCAGAAGGTAATGCAATTGCTCGTATATGGAAAACTTACGGTGTGATTCCTCAGTCGGAATATACGGGTTTGAAAGATGATCGCAAGTTCCATACTCATGAGAAAATGTACAACGAGATGTTGGCATATTTAAAATTCTTAAAGAAGAGTAGTGCTTGGAATGAGGAAGAGGCTATTGCAACTATTAAATCTATCATGAATCACTATATTGGAGTACCTCCAACTAAGTTCTCTATTGAAGGTAAAGAATATACACCTCAAACTTATTTGAAAGATTACTTGAAGTTAAATCCAGATGATTATATCGAGTTATTGTCGTATAAGCAAGAACCATATTGGGAACAAGTAGAGTATAAAGTACCTGATAACTGGTGGCATTCAAAAGATTATTATAATGTGCCTCTTGATGTTTATATGGAAGCAATTAAAGCTGCTGTACGTGAGGGTTATACTATGAGTATTGGTGGTGATGTTTCTGAAGCTGGATTCTTACGTACAACTAACTGTGCTATGGTTCCTTCATTCGATATTCCATCTGAATATATTACTGAAGATGCACGTCAATTCCGTTTCTCAAATGGAACTACAACTGATGATCATGGTATGCACTTAATTGGTTACTATGTGGATAAAGCTGGTAAGGATTGGTACTTAATTAAAGACTCTAGTTCTGGGTCTCGTAATATTGATGAGAATTCTGCTGAGTTTGGGTATTATTTCTTCCATGAAGATTACGTAAAGCTTAAGATGATGGGTGTTACCATTCATAAAGATGCTGTAAAGAAATTAATGAAGAAGTTTATGTAAGCTTCCGTATAATAAAGAATATTGAGTCCATTTGCATTTGTGCAAATGGACTTTTTATTTGCTTCAAATCTTAGAATTCTAATTAAATCGAAAATTGTTAGAACAATAGGAAATAATAATTATTTAATGATGATGAATTGTATATCTTTGTACGCCAAATAGAGAAGCTAAACAACCTCATATATTATTAAGATTATGCAAGAAAAAATTTTAATTCTTGACTTTGGCTCGCAGTACACTCAGCTTATCGCTCGACGTGTTCGCGAATTAAATGTTTATTGCGAAATTCACCCATATAATAATCCTCCAAAGCTGGATGAGAGTATTAAAGGTGTTATCCTTTCGGGAAGTCCATTCTCGGTTCGCGAAGAAAATGCTCCAATTCCAAATTTATCAGAAATTAAAGGCAAATTACCACTTCTTGGTGTTTGTTACGGTGCTCAACATTTGGCTCATTGTTTTGGTGGGGAAGTTATGGCATCGAACAAAAGAGAATATGGTCGTGCTAACTTAACATCTGTTGATGCAACTAACGTATTGTTAGAAGGTGTTAGCATGAACTCTCAAGTATGGATGTCACATGGTGATACCATCGAGCGTATGCCTGAAAACTATAAAGTAATCGCTAGTACAACTGACGTTGAAAATGCTGCTTTTGCAATTGAAGGTGAAACATCTTACGGTATTCAATTCCATCCAGAGGTATATCACACTACTGAGGGAGCAATTTTATTGAAGAATTTTATTGTTGGAATTTGTGGTTGCGATCAAAGCTGGACTCCAGATGCATTTGTTGAAACGACAGTTGCAGAATTGAAAGCAAAGCTTGGTGATGATAGAGTAATTCTTGGTTTGTCAGGTGGTGTTGATTCTACTGTAGCTGCAATGTTATTGCATAAAGCAATTGGCGAAAATTTATATTGTATTTTTGTTGATAACGGCTTATTGCGTAAGAATGAGTTTACTGATGTATTGAAAAGATACGAAACTTTAGGATTAAATGTTACTGGCGTTGATGCTGGAGAGAAATTTATTTCGGCTATGGCTGGGGTAACTGATCCAGAAGGAAAACGTAAGATTATTGGTAACGCTTTTGTTGAAGTTTTTGACGAAGAATCTCACAAAATTGAGAATGCAAAATGGTTAGCTCAAGGAACAATTTATCCTGATGTTATTGAATCAATATCTGTTACAGGAGGTCCTTCACAAACCATTAAATCTCATCACAATGTTGGTGGATTACCTGACTATATGAAACTGAAAGTGGTAGAGCCATTGAGGTTATTATTTAAAGATGAGGTTCGTCGAGTAGGTCGTAGCATGGGACTTGAAGAGAAGTTCATTGCTCGTCATCCTTTCCCAGGACCAGGGTTAGGTATTCGTATTTTGGGTGATATTACTCACGAGAAAGTACGTATTCTTCAGGAGGTTGATCATATCTATATTTCAGGATTGATTGAAGATGGCTTATATGACGAAGTTTGGCAAGCAGGAGCAATGTTATTGCCTGTTCAGTCTGTAGGTGTTATGGGTGACGAAAGAACTTACGAGAGAGTTGTTGCTCTTCGTGCTGTTAGTTCTACCGATGGTATGACAGCTGACTGGTCACATTTGCCATATGAATTCCTTGCTAAGATTTCAAATAAAATTATCAATGGTGTTAAAGGTGTTAATCGAGTGGTGTACGACATCAGTTCGAAACCACCAGCAACTATTGAGTGGGAATAATATTTCAAGAGCCATCCTTTTTAGGGTGGCTCTTTTTATTGTGTGTAAGTTCGAAAAAATGTTATTTTTCTCTAAAAGGCCTTATATTTCAGTAGATAGCTTAAGCGATGTTTATAAAAAGATTGTATCTTTCGTTTTACTATTTAACAAAGTCTAAATAAATTAAATATTATATGAGATTATTGAATTCTACTATTAGTAAATTTGTATTTACTTTTTTGCTTTTTACCTTTATCGGGTTTTCACAAGTCGAAGCTCAAGAAGTTAGAGATCAAACTATAAAATACCAGAATCTAATCGCTCTTGTTGATGCTTTTTATGTAGATAGTGTGAGCCTTGAGAAGTTGACTGAAGATGCTATTATTAAGGTGCTTGCTGAACTTGATCCACATTC
>TARA_R110001583_G_C5670283_1_pt1 | contig 17992 bp, 15 predicted proteins | sample TARA_R110001583 | Tara Oceans TARA_R110001583 (sample SAMEA4398432) | marine metagenome | biome: Polar Biome; feature: [MES] marine water layer (ENVO:01000295) within the mesopelagic zone...; material: water (ENVO:00002006), including particulate matter (ENVO:01000060) such as...... | reverse complement strand
ATTAGTTTCTATTTTAATATAAAGCAACTTAAGTGTTTCTTTTTTGACGTTTATAAGTGCAGAAGTATAGGGAAGCATTTTTTAGTCTATGGACTGTCCTAGACAGAATGGTGCTTGTCTAAGGAGTGCTCAGAGTCTAATAACTTAGTATTTTTGTGGTTTCATACTGAACTTTCGGGATATCGAAGAATCACTTGCATCTCGAAGTATTATTGTAAGTTACGAAACTATTCGTCTATGCCACTACACTTTCATAATTTCACCAATCTTGGCTCAATGTTCAATTTGCTTGGGTGGAGGCCAAGAAAATGTCTGGAGTATAAACAGCCTGAAGTCGTATTTAATGAGCTAAGTCAGGCTGCATAGAAGAGTGTCGCGCTTGAAAGTTGAATTCGCTCTTTATTTCAACGCTACCGCTATCATGGTGCCCGTAGCACAAAGCTGGCCGTTGGCGCTTAAGCTTAGTTTTACTGTGGCTTTTCTACCTTCCAATTGAATAACTTCTCCTAGAATCGTCAGTTTGTTTTCCATTGGTGTGGGTCGTAAAAAATCAACTGACAACGACGCTGTGACAAAGCGAAGAATAGGTGCGGTTCCCATGTCTTGGCCCTGAGCTTTATAAGCGGCGGCCGCCGCTGATGCTGTACCGTGACAATCTAGTAACGAAGCAATCAATCCGCCATAGGCGTTATCAGGTACGCCGCCAGTATGGTAAGGCTTAGGCGTAAAATGCGCGATCGTGTGTTCTTTGCCCGCGCACAAGTACCAATAACTTTTTAACTGCAAACCGTGAGGGTTATCACGACCACAGCCATAGCAATGGCTGAACTCTGCCGGATAGGAATCTTGAAAAGCCTGTTTAGACATGATGTCGCCCCCGTCTGATGTGTTCAAAAAGTGTCTTTAGGAAAAGTGACGGTAATCCTACATGTTGGGGTAGTTTGGCCCGCCGCCGCCTTCTGGTGGTAACCACTGGATATTTTGGCCGCTGTCTTTTATGTCACAGGTTTTACAGTGTACGCAATTTTGCGCGTTGATTTGCAGCTGGGGTTGCCCGTTTTCTTCGATAACTTCATAAACACCGGCGGGACAGAAACGCTGAGCGGGCTCGTTATACAGTGGAATATTGACCCGATATGGCTGCTCACTATCATGTAAATGCAGGTGGCATGGCTGGTTTTCTTCGTGATTGGTATTGGACAAATACACAGAAAATAATTTATCAAAACTTAGCAAACCATCAGGCTTTGGGTAATGAATTTTAAGACAATTCGCCGCAAGCTTAATTTGTAAGTGATCGGCTTTTTTGTCGTGTAACTTGAGAGGAAAACGCCCCTTAAAAAGGTTTTGCTCCAAAGTATTAAAGGCACCACCCCAAAATGGCCCTAACTTGTGTAACGCTGGGCCGAAATTCTTTGATTGGAACAGTTCGTCATAGAGCCAGCTATTGAGAAAGTGAGACTCAAAACTTATCGCCTCGGTTTGTTGGTTCTGCATAGCGTCAAGAATGGCTTCTGCGGCAAGCATGCCCGATTTCATCGCGGTATGTGTGCCCTTGATACGAGATACATTCAGTGTGCCTGCATCACAACCAATTAACAGCCCGCCGGGAAAAGTCATTTTGGGCAAAGAGTTAAAACCGCCTTTGGCGATAGCGCGAGCGCCATAAGAGAGGCGTTTGCCGCCTTCTAAATATTGGGCGAACACTGGATGATGCTTTAGTTGTTGGCACTCATCAAATGGACTTACCCAAGGGTTGCTGTAGTTAAGATCAACAATGAGCCCCATCGCAACTTGATGATTGTCTGTGTGATAAAGAAAGAAACCGCCGTTAGTGTCGCCCTGAAGTGGCCACCCCGTGCCATGAATCACCAAACCAGGCTGATGTTTGACGGGGTCAATATCCCATAATTCTTTAATGCCAATGGCGTAATGTTGTGGATCTTTATTCTGATCCAGTGCGTATTTTTCGATTAAGGCTTTGCCAAGATGGCCACGGCAACCCTCGGAAAAAAGGGTGAATTTGGCCTCTAATATTATGCCCGGCATGTGGCCAGATTTGGGGGTATTTTGTGCGTCTAACCCCATATCTGCGGTTAGAATGCCTCTGACGCTGCCATTCTCGTGATAGATAACTTCGGCAGCGGGAAAACCTGGAAAGATCTCCACACCCAAATCTTCAGCCTGATCAGCTAACCAGCGGCATAGGCTGCCTAAGCTGGCGATATAGTTGCCAGTATTATGCATGGTTTTGGGTGCTAACCAGGTTGGAATGGTCCAATATTGAGTTGAGTTGCGCAGCCACAGTATTTGATCCTCTGTCGCTGGTACGGTCAAAGGCGCTTGTCTGTCGTGCCAATCTGGAAACAATTCGTTGAGGGCTTTCGGATCAATCACTGCGCCCGACACAATATGAGCGCCCACTTCGGAGCCTTTTTCTACCACGCAAACGCTGATCTCTGTTTGCTGCGTTTGTGCCAATTGTTTTAAACGGCAAGCAGCCGATAATCCCGCTGCTCCCGCGCCCACAATGACCACATCAAATGACATGACGTCGCGTTCCATGTTATCTCCTTAAAGTTGGTCAGTATCAAGAGAGAAAGTACTACTTAAACCACTTAACACAGTGTCAGCATGCTGGTGCACACGTGGTAAATAGTATTCTGCATAAAAGTGCGCAGTGCCTTGTTTGGCCGTTAAAAAATCTTCGCTGTAAGTGTTTTCTTCATTGTTGAGGTTATTTTGTCCACTTAGTTCAACAGCGCGTAAGGCACTTTTTGCCATTAACCAGCCGCCACACAAATAGCCCATCATCATTAAATAATCGACGCTGACGTTGGCGGCCATCTGTCGATCTGCTTTGCCTTGTGCTAGCAACCAGTCTTTTACTGCTGTGGCTTTTTGTAGAGCTCGATTCAGTCGTGGTGTTATTTGCTTGAGGGTTGTATCCGGGCTGGTTGATAGCTGTGATATGGTGTTGCTCACTTCGTTCAGCAGCTGTTTTAGCGCGTTCGCATTGTCATTGAGGGTTTTTCGACCAACTAAATCCAGCGCCTGAATCCCTGTAGTGCCTTCATAAATGGTTAGAATGCGAGCATCACGAAAGTGCTGCGCCGCCCCGGTTTCTTCAACAAAGCCCATGCCACCGTGAATTTGAATGTTTAGCGAGGTGAGTTCTTGGGACAGCTCGGTCATCCAGCCTTTTACGATAGGCGTGTAAAATTCTACGCGCGCTTTGGCATCAAGGTCGCCGTGATGATGTTTGTCTATATCAGCCGCTGCACAAAGTGATAGTGCGCGCATGGCTTCGCAACCTGATTTCATCGCCATCAACATGCGGCGTACATCGGGATAATCAATAATGGCGATTTTTTGGCCGTCCTTGGTGGTGCCTTGGGTTCGGTCTTTGGCAAATTGACGCGCTTGTTGGTAGGCGCGTTCAGAGATAGACAAACCTTGTAAACCAACGGATTGGCGAGCGTGGTTCATCATAGTAAACATGTAGCTCAGCCCCTTATTTGGCTCACCGATCAAATAGCCAATAGCGCCGTCGTTATCGCCAAAACTCATTGTGCACGTTGGGCTAGCGTGAATGCCCAGTTTGTGCTCAAGAGAAATACAGCGTGCGTCATTGAGTTCAGTTGGCTCTCCTTTGTCAGACAACAAATATTTCGGCACCACAAACAACGAAATACCTTTTACCCCAGCCGGAGCATCTGGTAGGCGTGCCAATACTAAATGCACGATATTACTGGTCATTTGGTGATCACCCCAGGTGATGTAGATCTTTTGGCCGCGAATACGATAATGATCGCCTTCCGGTTTGGCTTTACAGGCGATTGCAGCAAGATCAGAGCCGGCGTTAGGCTCCGTTAAATTCATGGTGCCGGTCCATTCACCAGAAATGAGTTTATGCAGGTAGCGTTCTTGCAGTTCTGGGCTGCCATGTGCGGTTAAGGCTTCCACCGCGCCTTGACTCAACATAGGGCAAAGAGCAAACGCCATGTTTGCCGAGTGCCAAAGCTCGTTAATGGCCGTACCCAACACATTTGGTAAACCTTGGCCGCCAAATTCGGTGGACCCCGTTAGAGTTGCCCAGCCATTGTCGACGTATTGCTGGTACGCTTCTTTGTAGCCAGGGCTTTGCTGTACTTGTTGATCGACCAAAGCCGCGCCGTATTTATCGCCTGCGGCATTCAGTGGTGAAAGCACATCGGTGGCCAGTTTACCCGCTTCTTGTACGATAACCTCTGCGAGTTCAAGAGACACGTCGTCTAATGCATACTGTGCGGCGAGTTTGTCCAGTTCCACTAATTGATCGAGGACAAAAATAGTATCTTGCTGTGGTGCGATGTAAACGCTCATAAATCACCTTGATAAAAAGTAAACGGTTGTTATTCCGTGAAAAATATTTGTAGCCTACAAACGTGCTGTCATTACGGGAACCGCATCGAATAAGTCGGCGACGAGACCGTAATCGGCCACAGAAAAAATCGGTGCCTCAGGATCATTGTTAATGGCCACAATTACCTTGGAGTCCTTCATGCCGGCCAGATGCTGAATTGCGCCAGAAATGCCAACCGCTAGGTATAAAGAGGGTGCCACTACTTGACCGGTCTGACCGACTTGTAAGTCGTTAGCAACATAGCCTGCGTCGACCGCAGCCCTAGATGCGCCAACGGCTGCGCCGAGCTTGTCCGCTAAATCATAAATCACGGAGAAGTTTGCTTCTGAGCCGATTGCACGCCCACCGGATACAATGATCTCTGCGCTGTTTAATTCAGGGCGACTGGATTCACTGAGCGTTTGCTTGACGAAGCGCACTGGGGAATGTGGGAGTTCGACGGACAAAGCATGAACTTGAACAAGCGACGCGGTAGGTTCATGGGTTGGCGCTGAAAACGCGCTGGTACGAATCGTTAATATCTGGCAAGAAGCGCTATTTTTTACTGTGGCAATGGCGTTACCGGCGTAAATCGGACGTTTGTATTGGTTGGGGCTGATGATTTCTATCACATCAGACAGCGCATTAACACCACATAGCGCGGCAATTCTAGGTGCGAGGTCTTTGCCAAACGACGAAGAAGCTAACAAAATATGGCTGTACTGCGAACGTAAATTTGCAATGACTGGCGCCAATGTTTCACTAAAAGGGATGGCAAGCATGGCATGGTCCCATGTCAAAACACGGTCGATACCAGCAATGGTCGCCGCGTCTTGACTGAGTTCGGATATTTCATGGCCTGCAATAAGCAAATCGATCGGTTGGCCGAGTTGTTGCGCTGCCCCTAAAGTCACCAAGGTGGCGGCTTTTAAGGCGTGTTGGTTATGTTCCGCAATAATTAATGTTTTCATCTAGGCTTCCTCACCGTGCTTGGGAATCTGTACTTGGGCATCGTTGCGCAGAGTGGAAATTAGCTCATCAACGGAGTTCAGCATAACGCCGGCTTGGCGCTGAGCTGGGCTGTCCACTGAGATCAGCTCGATGTCGGTGGTTAGCTCGACGTCGAGATCGGCTAAGGTTTTCACAGCCAAGGGTTTGCGTTTGGCTTGCATAATTTTAGGTAAAGCCGCAAAACGTGGCTCATTCAAACGCAAGTCTGTGGTGATTACGACGGGCAAGGGCATCTCAACGGTCAGTAAGCCACCGTCCACTTCGCGAGTCACCATGGCTTTATTTTGTTCAATTTGAATACGAGACGCGCAGGTGGCTTGCGGGCAGTCGAGCAAGGCTGCAAGCATTTGTCCGGTTTGATTGTTGTCTGCGTCGATGGATTGCTTGCCCAATAGAAAAATATCGGCGTTTTCTTCTTGCTGGATTTTTTGCAAAATTCTGGCGACATCCAGCGGGCTGGCAGATGCATCACACTCCACCTGTAAACCACGGTCTGCGCCCAAAGCAAGTGCGCTACGGATTTGTTCTTGGCAGTTTTTAGGGCCTATTGAAACCACCAAAATGTCGTCCACGATGCCTGCTTCTTTTAAGCGCACGGCTTCTTCAACGGCGATTTCACAAAAGGGGTTCATTGACATTTTGGTGTTGCTTAAATCCACATCGCTGCGGTCCGTTTTCACTCGAACTTTGACGTTGTAATCGATAACACGCTTTATCGCGACAATGGCTTTTAAATGTTGGGTTTTCATCTGCGGCTCTCCTAGTTAGCGTTTGTCGAGGGTAAGGCGTTGGCTTGATCTCTGAGTAAGAACTTCTGTACTTTTCCTGTGGACGTTTTGGGTAATGGGCCAAAAATTACGAATTTTGGGGTTTTAAAGTGCGCCATGTGTTCACGACAGAACTGAATAATCTCTTGTTCGCTTACTTTATTTGCACTTTTTAGCGTGCTGTCTTTCAAGGTGATAAACGCACAAGGTGTTTCGCCCCATTTGTCGTCTAATTTGGCGACGACGGCGGCTTCTTGAACCATAGGGTGGCGGTACAGTGTGTCTTCTATTTCGATGCTAGAAATGTTCTCGCCTCCCGAAATGATGATGTCTTTCGAACGATCCTTGATTTCGATGTAGCCATCACTGTGCCAAACGGCCAAATCCCCTGAATGGAACCAACCGCCTGCGAAGGCTTTTTCTGTGGTTGCTGGGTTGTTTAGGTAACCTTTCATGACCAGATTGCCACGCATGAAAATTTCACCAAGGGTTTTACCGTCTTGAGGAACCGGTTCTAAGCTGTCTGGGTCGGCGACCATTAAGCCTTCTAACATCGGCGCTTTGATGCCTTGTCGAGCTTTTAGACGCGCTTTTTCCTCCGCGCTGTGGTCGTCCCATTCGCCTTTCCAAGCACAATAAACGCAAGGCCCGTAAGTTTCGGTTAAACCGTACACATGAGTAATGTTAAAACCGATGCTTTCCATCGCCTGAATAACGGCGGCTGGTGGCGCTGCGCCTGCGGTCATCACATTGACAGGGTGTTCAATGCCGGATTTGACGCTGTCATCGGCGGCATTAAGCATGTTGAGAATAATGGGTGCTGCACACAGGTAGCCGACTTTCTCTTTTTTGATGATGTCAAATACGTCCTCTGCTTTGGCGTGACGCAAGCTCACACTGACGCCTGCCATGGCGGCAATTGCCCAAGGGAAACACCAACCATTGCAGTGAAACATCGGTAATATCCACAAGTACACGGGGTGCTGAGTCATACCCCACGACATGGCGTTACTGATGGCGTTTAAATACGCGCCTCGGTGGTGATACACCACGCCTTTTGGGTCGCCTGTGGTGCCAGACGTGTAATTGAGCGTAATAGAATCCCATTCGTCTTCGAGAACTGGGCATTCAAAAAATTCGTCGCCTTGCGTTAAAAAAGCTTCATAGTCTGTAGTGCCAATCAGTTCGCCGCCTAGCCACTGGCTGTCGTCAATGTCGATTACCAAGGGTTGGTGAGGCATCAGCGTTAACGCGTCTTTTAGTAGGGCGCTAAATTCACGATCCACAAAAACGATTTTGCTGTTGGCGTGTTGCAAGATAAACGCAATGGTGGGCGCATCGAGCCGAGTATTGATGGAATTTAAAATGGCGCCGGCCATGGGTACGCCAAAATGCATTTCAAAATGTTCCGAAATATTGGGCGCAATGACAGAAACGGTGTCGCCTTTATGAATGCCTTCGCGGTGCAGTGCGCTGGCAAGCTGACGACAGCGTTGATAAGTTTCATGCCAAGTGCGTTTGATTGGACCATTGATCGAGGCAATACGATCAGGGTAAATAGTGGCGGTGCGCTCTAAAAAAGAAATCGGCGTTAACGCTGTGTAATTCGCCACGTTTTTACTTAAATGTGTGTCGAGGGCGGTATTATTATTCATATTATTGACCTCATAATGTCGTTGTTATTGATGTGAAAAACGAGCAGGGCGACGCTCAACAAAAGCCGCCATTCCCTCGGTTTGATCTTGTGTAGTGAAACTCAGTGCAAAGCGTTCGGTTTCAAGCTGACAACCGTCGTGCAGTGACATGTTCAAGCCTTGATGGATCAGTTGCTTCGCAAAGCGCATCGCTTGAGGCGCGTTTTTGGCAATTTTTTCAGCTTGCGCTAGACCGCCTTTCAACAGTTCAGAAGGGCTGAGTACCTGATGGCATAAAGTCAGTTTGAGCGCGTCTTGAGCCGAAATGCGATCGCCCGTTAGAATCCACTGCATGGCGTTGCCTTTGCCGATGCATCGAGCTAAACGCTGAGTGCCGCCAAAGCCTGGTGTAATGCCTAGCGAGACTTCAGGCTGGCTAAATACGGCGTTTTCACTGGCCAAAATATAGTCGCAGCTCAATGCCAGCTCACAACCACCACCAAGACAATAGCCATTTACTAAGGCGATGACAGGCGCAGAACAGGCTTCTATTTGATGCATTAAAGCCATACCTAAATGCGAAAAATCGCGTGCTTCTAAGGCGGTCATGAGTTGCATCGCCGCAACATCCGCCCCTGCCACAAAAGCTTTATCGCCGTTGCCCGTGAGCAAGATCACTTTTGTGGTCGGCAACGAATCCAGCCATTGAAATGCTTGGCTTAATGACGTTAAAAGTGCTTTGTTTAAGGCGTTTAACGCTTTTGGGCGATCAATGGTGATTAACCAAACATCATCCTGTGGTTGCGTCAGCAGAAGATGGTCAAAGGTTGGTGCCATGCTAGTTTCCATAACGATAAAACCCTTGGCCGACTTTTTTGCCTAATTGCCCAGCATCGACCATTTGGCGCAAAAGAGGCGCTGCACGGTATTTGCTGTCGCCAAATTGGGTATGTAAAACGTCCATGATGCTCAAGCAGGTGTCTAAGCCTATTAGGTCTGCGAGCGCCAACGGGCCAATCGGATGGCCGGCGCCTAGCACCATAATCTGATCGATTTGCTCTGCCGATGCACAGCCTTCTTCGAACACAAAAATGCTTTCATTGATCATCGGCAATAGAATGCGATTCAGCACAAAGCCAGCGCGGTCTTTCACTGCAATGGCTATTTTGCCAGCGTTTTTTGCCACCTCCATGACGGCATCACGAGTGGTGACGGCTGTTTGCAAACCTTCAATGATTTCGACCAGTTTCATCAATGGCACCGGGTTCATAAAATGCATGCCAATCATGCGCTCTGGGTTCGGTATGCTGGCGGCCAAACGGGTAATCGATAACGACGAGGTGTTGCTGGCAAAAAGGGTGGAACCCTGGCAAACCGTGGCCAACTCTTGAAAAATAGCGATTTTTACTTTTTCCGATTCCGTCGCGGCTTCAATAACCAAATCCGCCGAGGCAAGCGACGTAAGCTCTGTTGAACACTGAATAGAAGCAAGATAGTCGTTGTCTGCGTCGAGAACGCCTTTGCTGGTCAACTTATCAATACTATGACGAATGCTGACAACCGCCTTGTCTAACGCAGAGGCAGAAGAATCGACCAACTGAACTTGATAACCCGCGCAGGCCATGACTTGTGCGATGCCCTGTCCCATTTGTCCAGAGCCAATAACGCCAATAATTTGAATGCTCATGGTGTGTAGTCCTTAGCCAAAGCTTAAAAGTTGTTACGACGAAATTTATTAAATTGACCGACAATGCCGCTGCGAAAGCTGAGTACGCAGACAACAAAAACGGCTCCCATAATGATGTGTAGGTAGTTACCTAGCTCGCCACCACTGAGGTAATTTTGCATACTCACCACCACGCCAGCACCGACTAATGGCCCGATAATGGTACCGACGCCGCCAACCAGCGTCATCAAGATGACTTCCCCTGACATGTGCCAATGCACATCGGTCAAAGAAGCCAACTCGAATACAAGTGTTTTCGTTGAACCGGCTAACGCGGACAGCGCCGCCGAAATAATAAAAGCAATCCACTTGTATTGATTTACGTCGTAACCCAGTGACGTAGCGCGGCTTTCATTTTCACGAATGGCTTTCATAATTTGCCCAAAAGGCGAATGCACAGTGCGATGGATTAGCCAGAATCCTGCCAAGAAAATAGCCAATACGAAGTAGTACATGGTTTGATTATCTGCTAGGTCAATTAGGCCAAACGCCTTGCCGCGAGGTACGCCTTGTAGGCCATCTTCACCGCCGGTAAAGGGAGCTTGTAGGTATAAGAAAAACACCAATTGTGCTAAGGCTAATGTCACCATGGCAAAATAAATGCCTTCGCGTTTCACCGCTAATTTGCCAAAAACAGCGCCGAGTAAACCACCCGCCACGGTGCCCGCGATGATGGCGATTTCTGGTGTTAAACCGCTATTGATCATTAACCAACCGGTGACATAACCGCCGGTGCCAAGGAAAACCGCGTGCCCAAAAGACAGTAAACCAGCAAACCCCAACAGCAAGTTAAACGCACAGGCAAAAAGGGCAAAACATAAAACTTTGGCCAAAAAAACCGGATAGATGACCAAGGGAGCAGCAAGTGCCAATCCCAACAAAACTAAAATAGCTAAACGAGATCGCATAAACAGTGCTCCTAAGCGTTTTTACCAAATAGACCAGAGGGTTTGATCAACAGCACAATCACCATAACTAAAAAGATCACGGTAGCCGACGCTTCTGGGTAAAAGTACTTGGTCAAGCCTTCTACGACGCCCATTCCTAGTCCGGTCAAAATAGCGCCACCGATAGACCCCATTCCACCAATCACCACGATGGCAAACACAATGATCAAAATATTTGACCCCATATCGGGTGAAACAGAATACACAGGGGCCGCCATGACGCCCGCGAAGCCTGCTAAACCCACGCCAAAGCCAAACGTTAACGTCACGATCAGTGGAACGTTAATACCGAAGGCTTGCAGCAATTGTGGGTTCTCTGTGCCAGCTCGCAGATACACACCGAGTTTGGTTTTTTCGATCATCCACCAAGTTGAAAAACACACCAGAACTGAGACAACGATGATCCAGGCGCGATAATTAGGCAGATACATAAATGGCAAACGCATCCCGCCTTTTAATGCGTCGGGTACGGGATAAGATTGACCCGAAGAGCCAAACCAGTGGGTAAATAAACCTTGTATCATCAGGGCTAGACCAAACGTCAGCAGCAGACTGTACAAATGGTCTTCATTAGCGATGGGACGTATCAAAAAACGTTGGATTAATACGCCAATCACTCCTACTACAATTGGCACGACTAAAAGAGCGACCCAGTAGTTCATGCCGATGTATTTAAAACCCAACAAGGCGACAAAAGCGCCGAGCATGTACATGGCGCCTTGGGCGAAGTTGATGATGCGTAAAAGACCAAAAATAATGGCTAAGCCGAGGCTGAGCAGAGCGTAAAAAGAGCCGTTAATCAGTCCGATCAAAAGTTGACCATACAGCGCAAAAAAATTAATTCCGATAAAAGTTGCCATAACGTGTCAACTACCTTGAATGTAAACTGTGTGGAAAATCAGGAAAGCCGAATCCGGCTTTCCTCACTACTACCAAGATCAGAACGCGCAGCTTGGCAACATCGGGTTGTAGGCTTTATTGCCCGGAATCACTTTGACAATTTTATAAATGTCGTTTTTGCTCTTACGGTCAGCCGCTTTTTTGATTTCGACCAGTAACATGTCGTGTTCCATGCGACCGTCGGCACGTAACGTCGCATTACGAGCGAAAAAATCATCTGGCTTGGTGAGTTTCATTTGCTTCATGACCGCATCGGAATCATCTGTACCAACAGCGTCTACGGCTTTTAAGTAATGCATAGTGGCCGAGTAGGCACCAGCGTGTGCCATAGAAGGGATCGCACCGTGTAAGGCTTCAAAGCGTTTACTCCAAGCACGAGTTTGGTCGTCCATGTCCCAGTAAAAGCCGGTGGTTAAACGCATACCTTGGGCTGTGTCTGGGTCCATGGCTTGGGCGTTTGGTGTGAATACCAACAAGCCGGCAATGTCCATGTAATCGGTTAAACCAAATTCCGCCGCCGCGTTTAGGGCGTTGACAGTGTCGTTGCCGGCGTTAGCCAGTGCCACAACATTGGCGCCGGACGCTTGAGCCTGCAGTACGTAAGAAGAGAAGTCGGTGGTGCCCAATGGTGCTCTAACGGTGCCGACGGTTTCTCCGCCGTTTGCTTCAATGACTTTCATAGAAACGCCTTCCAGCGCGTGCCCAAACGCATAATCCGCAGTAATAAAGAACCACTTGTTTTTGCCTTCGTTGACCATTTGCTTCACGGTGCCATTGGCTAAAGCCACAACGTTGTAAGTCCAATGAGCGATGTAAGGCGAGCAGGCGCTGGTGGTGAACGCGTTTGACGCAGAACCTGTGATCAAGGTGATGTTTTTACTGTTGTTAGTTACTTGAGTTACGGCGCCAGTCACAGCAGAAGAGACTAAGCCGCCGATTACATCAATATCTTCGTTTTCGACCCATTTACGCGCCACCGAAGAGGCGATATCTGGTTTAAGTTGAGAGTCGGCAGAAACCAGTTCAATGTCTTTTCCTAACGCTTTGCCACCAAAGTCTTCAATTGCCATACGGGTGGCAATAACGCAGCCTGGGCCACATAAGTCGGCGTAAGTGCCTCCCATGTCAGCCAGTACCCCAATTTTTATTTTGCCATCGGTGGCTGCCGCAGCGGTACTTGCGATAGTCGCAACGACGATGCCAGTGATAAGGGTGGATAGGACTTTTTTCTGTAATTGCATGTTAATACTCCAAGCGTGTGATTATTTTTATTGTGCTTCTGGTGTTATCTGGGATTACACCCCGAGATAGGTATTGAGTAGGTCGTTTTTTGCGTTTAGCTCGTTGGCTAAAATTTCTTCTACGATATGACCGTGTTCCATAATGTAATGGCGGTCAGCAATGGGGGCGGCAAAGCGAAAGTTTTGCTCAACCAATAAAATAGTAAGGCCGCGGCTTTTTAGTAGCATTAGTACCTCGGCGAGTTTTTGTACAACCACTGGTGCTAAGCCTTCGGTGATTTCATCCAATAAAAGGATGTTGGCGCCACTGCGTAAAATGCGCGCTAACGCGAGCATTTGTTGTTCGCCGCCCGATAGGCGGGTGCCTTGGCTGGTGCGACGTTCATGAAGGTTAGGAAAAAGCGCGTATATTTCTTCAAGACTCATGGCGTCAGATCGAACTTGTGGTGGCAGCAAAAGGTTCTCTTCGACACTTAAGCTGGCAAAGATGCCACGTTCTTCAGGGCAAAATCCCAACCCAAGGTGAGCGATTTTGTGAGCGGGCATGGTCATGGTGTTTTCGCCGTTCACGACAATTTCACCACTGCGTTTGCCTACCATATTCATAATGGCTTTTAAGGTAGTAGATCGACCGGAGCCATTACGGCCTAGCAAGGTAACGATTTCGCCTTGCATAACAGACAGGTCGATGCCATGCAAAATATGTGATTCGTCATAAAAGGCGTGCAAATTGGTAATGCGCAGTTTTTCGCGAGAATTATGGCTCATGCGGACACCTCCTGATCAACCGTTTCGGTGCCCATATAAGCTTCACGAACTTGAGGGTTGGCGGAGACGGTGGCATAGTCGCCTTCAGTTAAAATCGCGCCGCGCTGCAGTACTGTAATCTTGTCGGCCAATTTAGAAACTACGTGTAAATTGTGTTCTACCATCAAAATAGTGCGATTTTGAGAGACTTTTTTAATTAAGTCGGCGACTAGATCAATGTCTTCGTGCCCCATGCCTTGAGTCGGTTCATCGAGCAGCATGAGTTCTGGTTCAAGTGCCAATGTTGTGGCGATTTCCAGTGCGCGTTTTCGGCCATACGATAAATCGGTGGTTTTGCTGTAGGCAAAGCTTTCTAAGCCAACAGAGGCAAGCAGCTCAATTGCTCTACCGTTTAGCTTGTTTAGTACACGCTCAGAAGTCCAAAAGTGCAGGCTATTTTTTTCTTTACGCTGCAAGGCAATACGCACGTTCTCCAGCACAGATAGATTAGGGAAAACGGCGGAAATTTGAAAAGAACGAATCACGCCCAAGCGTGCAACCGCCGCTGGATCCAGTGCCGTGATGTCTTGATTATTGAACAGAATCTTTCCAGATGATGGCGGGAGAAATTTCGTCAGCAAGTTAAAAACGGTGGTTTTACCTGCTCCGTTTGGTCCAATCAAGGCATGGATATCACCACGAGTAACATTGAGGTTCACATCATCTACCGCGGTAAAGCCTTTAAAGCCTTTGCTAAGGTGTTGTGTTGATAGGATAAAATCCGCTTCTGTGTTAGACATCGTATTTACTCTATGCAAATAAGCAGACAGGTCTGCTTGTGTTGTTATTTTTATATTTGCATCAATACTAGATGAGAAATATTGCCAAACTATTTTCCAATTCTAACCAAATGTAACAAGCCGATGGCGCCAAGAGGGTTTGTGATAGGATTAGGTTCTAATAAAAAAAAGAAGAAAATTATGTTTCGTATGTCGACTATTACTCTTCGACTGTTTGTTTTATTAATACTGCTGATCAGTAGTATTTTCGGTGCTATTTACCTTTTTTCTGTCCCTTTGATTAAAAACAATGTGTTTAAATTAGAGCTCAACTCTAATCGTCAGGTGTTAAACGTTGTTTATGATTTAGCCAGTAGTATCTCCTTTAATTCTGATACCTACATCAATCGCACCTTAAGTCATCATGAGCAGCGTTTAAAATCCATCGTGGAGCTTACTGAAAACTACATCGAAAGTGCCGTTGTGAATGGCAGAGCGAAAGGACGTTCTGAAGAAGAAATTTGGCAAGACATTTTTTTCAGTCTGCGTCATTTTAAATTTGGCTCTGAAGGGTATGTATGGATAACAGACTACAATGCGAAAATTTTGGCCCATCCATCGCCACTTTTTAATGACACTGATTTGTCGCTTTACATTGACGTTGACGGCGAGCGTGTCATTCCAAAGTTGGTGGATTTGGCGCTTAAAGAAAACGAAGGCTTTTACAAATATAAATGGAATCGGCTTAATGAAACGCAGGTCATTGATAAATACTCTTTTGTTAAAAATATGGCTCAATGGGGCTTTGTTATTGGGGCTGGTGTTTACATTGAGGACCTTGAAAAAGAGATCGCTGCACAAAAAGAAAAAGCCGTTAAAGACATTGCCGACGTTCTAAAAGACATTAATATTGCCAATAATGGCTATTTGTATGTGTTTGACTCATACGGCAACATGCTGTTTCACCCTAATGCTAATATCAATGGCATTAACTTCAAAACACAGCTCAACCCTGTGACAGGCAATCCGATTTACAAAGATCTTATGGCGATGGCGGATACTGGTGAAGAGTTGTATTACAAATGGGATCGTCCAGATGACCCAGGACATTACAATTATGAAAAGTTGTCGCTTACACGACACTTGTCTGGTTTTGATTGGTACATCAGTTCGTCGGTATATTTTGATGATTTGATGTTCAGTTCGATCCAACTGAGCCAGCGCATTGTGGCAATTGGAGTGGTGGGTTTATTCGTTGGTGCGCTGCTGGCGTTTTTATTTGCTAAATGGATTACCTCACCGATTCGCAAGCTGTCATTGACAGCGCAAAAGATCAATAAAGGCGATTTGATGGCAAAAACGGGCATTAAACGTAATGATGAACTGGGTGTGCTCGCCGAGTCGTTTGATTATATGGTGTCACGTTTACGGGATAATATTACCACCTTAAATCTTAGAGTTGCAGAGCGTACTCAAGGCTTATCAGAAAGTAATCAACAGCTGTTAGGGGCCGTGCAAAGACTGGAATTAACTCAATCTGAATTACGGGCTGCTGAGGCAAGACAGCGACTCATTCTTAATACCCTGCCAGCACAAGTCGCTTATTTAGACAGCGATTTGCATTTTGTGTTTGCCAATCGTGAATATCTCGAAATTTTTAACGAAACCAAAGACAGTATTGTTGGTAAGCCTATTTCAAGTGTCGTGAACGCTGAAATGTATGCCGAAATCAGCCCACATATTGAACGTGCGCTGCAAGGTGAACGCGTTATTTATGAATACCCTTTAATTGACAAGGGACAACCTATTTTAACGCGACGAACGGTATTGCCTTTTTATGACGATAATAAAAAGGTAGTGGGCTTATTAACCTTATCGATTGATATTACCAAAGAACGCGAAACTGAAAATCGCTTGGCTGAAGCCAGTAAAATGAAAACGGTAGGGCAGCTATCGGGTGGTCTTGCCCATGATTTTAATAATTTACTCACCATCATTTTGGGTAATCTTTTAGAATTACAGCTTGAAGATACGTTTCCACAAAAATGGAATTATCACTTAATACCAGCAATAAGAGCCACTCGCCGTGGTGCTGATTTAACTCGGCGCTTATTGGCTTTTTCTCGTCGTCAGCCATTGTCTCCCAGTTATATTGAGCCTAAGTCTCTTATTCACGATGTGATAGAACTTATTTCTGCACCTTTACCTGATAATATTGTTTTATTAACACAAGTTATAGACCACTGTCCCGCTATTTATGTTGATTCGGCCCTCATGGAAGACGCATTGGTAAACCTGATGTTGAACTCTGCAGACGCCATGTCAAAAGGTGGACGATTAACCTTAGCCGTTAATAAGGTCAATGGTGCAACCTTGTCGACTCACTATTCTTTTGATGAGTCTATTTCGCCGGGGCAATATGTTTTATTTACGATACAAGACAGCGGAACAGGCTTTACGCCGGAAGCCTTAGTTAAAGCGTGTGAACCGTTTTATACCACTAAATTATCTGGTGCGGGGTCGGGGCTTGGATTGAGCATGGTGTTTGGTTTCGTTAAACAGTCAAAAGGTTATATGCGAGTAGCGAATAACGACGATATTGGCGCCTGTGTTGAGATTTTATTACCTGCGACCGATGGTATTAATAACAGCTCTCTATGCATTTTGCCAACCACAAAACGCTTGTCAAAAGAGAGTAACGACGCACTGGTTCTATTAATAGAAGACAACCAAGATGTTCGCTCTGTTGTCCGCCAGCAGCTAGTGGGATTAGGCTACGCTGTGATCGAAGCTAGCACCGCCGATGAAGCCATGAACCTACTTAATATGGGCTTACCTTCCTTAGTAGGCGTGGTGTCAGATGGAGTGATGCCGGGATCAGCAACTTGTTACGATGTGAATTTGTTGATTCAAAAAAAATACCCTAAAGCCTTTTTTATTCTGATGACAGGTTACAGCGATAAACTGGTGAACATTGAATACAACGGTATTTTTTTGCAAAAACCTTTTGATAGCAATGCACTATTTAATGCAATAGAGGCAAATTTTATAAATAATTCAGGACACAATAATGACTAAAAAATGTCTGATTTATATCGTTGAAGATGAAAAAGATCTGGGAACCTTGATTTGTAATACACTGAATCAATTCTATTTTGACACAAAATACTTTGGTAATGGTCTAGAAGCAGAGCAAAATATTGCGGCTAAGCAACCAGATATTTGTATTATTGATCTGACATTACCCGACATGGACGGCATCGACCTGATTCGACGCTTACAGCACAAAAATATCGGTATGATTATAGTGTCGGGAAGAGATGCCCTAACTGATCGTGTGCTTGGACTTGAACTCGGAGCAGACGATTATATTACCAAACCCTTTGAACCGCGTGAGTTAGTCGCAAGGGTGCAAAGCTTGCAACGGCGTATGCAATTACACGAAGAAAAGCCTGTTAATAAAACTCAATACGCTCGATTTTCTGGGCTTACTTATCATCCTGGATCACTTACGCTCAATACTGATACACCACGTCAAGAAACCTTGAGTCGCGCAGAAGCAGATATGCTAATGGCTCTACTTAAACATCCCTATCAAATATTGTCACGTGACCAATTATTGGGAGAAAATACAGTGCCTTATGATCGCAGTATTGACGTACGCGTTTCTCGCTTGCGTAAAAAAATCCAACCAGAAAATGATAAAAATGCTCTAATTAAAACCGTCTATGGCGCAGGTTATATGCTTGTCACGGAAGTGGAGTGGGGTTGATGTTCCAAGGTAAGCAATGGAATGGACTCATCTGAGTGTTGGACTCCCCAGAGTTTGCTAGACAGTCATTGCTTCCCAAAATAC
>TARA_R110001583_G_scaffold5921_4_pt1 | contig 18003 bp, 20 predicted proteins | sample TARA_R110001583 | Tara Oceans TARA_R110001583 (sample SAMEA4398432) | marine metagenome | biome: Polar Biome; feature: [MES] marine water layer (ENVO:01000295) within the mesopelagic zone...; material: water (ENVO:00002006), including particulate matter (ENVO:01000060) such as...... | reverse complement strand
ATTTTTAGATTTTTTTGTATCATTCCAAATATCTTTATATTCATGTGTAAGAATAACCCAAGGATTATAAGAATCGGGGGCATGTGTTACTCCATATTTAACCTCAATAGTATCATCTAATTCTTTCCAGGTTCCAAATATTTTATCAAATATATTTAAAAAACCACCGTGATTTTTATCCATATATTCCAAGTTTTTAGCATGGTGAACTTGATGCATTGTGTGTGTATTGAAAATTTTCTCAAGAAATCCCATTTTTGGAATATAAACTGAATGTAGTTGAAACTGCCATAATGCTTCAATTCCTAAAGCAACAACTACCATTTCTGGTCTAAATCCTATAGCAGGTAACCACATATAAAAAAATGGTTTGTACAATATTGTAAACCAGCCATTTCTTACTGCAGTTCCTAAATTAAAATTATTGGAGGAATGATGCACAATATGAGCAGCCCATAATGCTCTAACCATATGATTTTGTCTATGGAACCAATAATAAGTTAAATCATCTAATATCTGACAAGCTATCCAAATATACCAAGCATATCCAAAAGATTCCCATCCCAAAATATTTGTCCGAATCCCGTTAATTTCAGGATTAAAAAGTTCGAAAATAAAGTTAAAAATTACAATTGCAGAAATCGTTTTAATTAATGGAGCAATTATTGCAGAACCAACACCCATAAATAGGCTAGCTCCTAAATCTTTCCATTCGTAAAGATTTTTTTTGTCGTGACTTTTACTATATGTAAGTTCAAGTAAAATTAGTGCTAAGAAGAAAGGAACTCCATACACTAATGGGTTGGTGAAATCCATTTGTTGGTTTTATATTTTAAAAAGCGGAATATAGGGATATTTTTACTAAACCCTTTGATATTTGTACTTTATTACAATATAACTTTTAAAATTTAAATTTATTTTGTAAAAATAAGTCTAATTGCAACAATCAACATAAAAACACCAAAAATTCTTTTAAGCATCCGTTGATCAATTTGGAGAGCTACTTTTGAGCCAACAAATCCACCAATAATAAATAAGGAAGAAACTATTAAGGCAACTCTCCAATCAATATTTCCTCCATCACCAGATGTGTGGTAATTATAAACTGCTAAAAAAGTAACAGGAGGTAACATTACTGCCAAACTTAAACCTTGTGCATTGTGTTGTGTTAAACCCAAAAACAGCACAAATAAAGGAACCATTATTATTCCACCGCCAACACCAACCAAACCGCTTAAAATTCCTGCCAATAAACCAATAATAATTAGGGTGAAAATTGTAGCTAAAGTCATTTTCATCTGATTAAAGGTCTGTAGGAATTTGAATTTGGTATAGTTTACGAGAGCTATTATTTAGGTTATTTTCTCGTAGCCAAGGATTGTGTTCTTTTAAAATTTTATAATTAATACCTAAATCCTTAGAAAACTGTGCAATATTAGTTATTGCAGTATCTACTTCAATAATTTTTGTTGATTCCAACGTATACAAATCTTCTTTTTCAAAAATGAACCCATAATTTTTTGGGTTAGACATAATTTCTTTTAATGCTACTATTCTAGGTAAATAACGTTTAGTTTCTTCACCTAATAGTAAATCGTAATAATCAGTAACTAATTGATCGCTTATTTTTCTGTCCATTCCTGTATTTCCAGCGTTGTAAGCAGCAGCTGCCATTGTCCAGTTTCCAAATCGGTCTTTCGCATCCTTTAAATAATTACAAGCAACTTCAGTTGCTTTTTCCAAGTGATAACGTTCATCAACATTTGAATTTACTTCCAATCCATTTTCTTTTGCTGTTTCAGGCATTATTTGCCAAAATCCTCTTGCTCCAGCTGGAGAAGTAACATTTTCTAAGCCACTTTCAATTACTGCTAAATATTTAAAATCATCTGGAACATCGTTTTTCGCTAAAATGGGTTCAATAATAGGGAAAAATTTATGAGCTCTTTTAAATAAAAGCAACCCATTTGATTGCCAATAAGTATTCACTAACAATTCTCGATCTATTCGTTCTTTAATATCTGATTTTTCAGTTGGAACACGCTCACCAGCAAAATTCAAATTTTCTGGAACTTTTAATGCTTTAATTTGGTAGAATTCACTAGTGTTTTTATTTGAGTTAAGTGTTGTTTTCTCTTTATTTTTGATATTGGTTTGTGATGCAAATATTAGTAATGAACACACCATAATTATTGAAACTAACCCTAAAATTTTAATTATATTTTTCATTATAGTATTTATTATATGTGTTTGTAAAGTACAAATTTATTTGATTTTAACTAGAGTACAAGATGTATTTTAACAATTATTTTATCGATTGCAAAATTATTTTACTGATGATTTTTGCCTTATTTAAAACCATAATATGCGTACCTTTTTTAATAGGAATACAATTTTTAATACGTTTAATTGGAAAAACATGGTCATTCTCACCATGAATATGAAGGATGTTTTTTAAAGGCTTTTTTTGTTTCCAGTACAATACATTATAAATAGCCCAATTTAAGTAATTTTCATCGCTAACAGATAAATATTCACTATATAATTTAACCCGTTTTTTAGCAAAATCTCCAAAAGCATATGCTGAAAAATCTTCCAAATTTTTAATTGCTTTTGATGGGAATAATTTATAAGCCCAAGTTTTTTGAATTAGTTTTAACCTTTTTGGTAGTTCAGCTCTACATTTAACACTTGAAATTAAAACTATTTTTTTTGGGTTAAGATATTTACTCATTTCTTGCACCATAATTCCTCCAAATGAAACACCTACCAAAACAGGCTTTTCGGCTACTACCAATTCTGCCATTCTTTTAGCATAATTATCAATTTTTTCAGATTCAGATAATGGAAGTAACCACTCTAAATAATGAAGTTCAAATTGCTCCTCAGGAAAACGTAAGTACTGAAATATTTTTGTACTTGCGGCCAATCCCGGAACAAAATAAATAGGTGTTTTTTTAGGCCCCATGGTTAATTATGCCTTGTAATATTGGTTTTAATCCACTAAAGAAAAATTCAACTGCAATTACCATAACAATCAATCCCATTAACCGCATCATTACTTTGTTTCCTGTTGAACCTAATTTTTCAGTTATTTTACTAGCTCCAACTAATATCAAATAAGTCATAAATAAAACCAGCGCTATTACTGAGACTAACACTATTTTTTGCTGATAATCATCAGCATCTTCCATTAAAATAATTGCATTGGTTATTGCTCCTGGGCCACAAATCATTGGAATTGCTAAAGGAGTAATAGATATATCTTCTACATAAGCATTAATTTGATCCTCGTCTTCGGTATGTTTAAAATTCCCTAAACGGGCTTGTAACATGTCCCAACCCATCATAAAGAAAATGATACCACCAACAATTCTAAAACTGTTTACCGAAATTCCGAAAAAGTTAAATAAAATTTGACCAGAAAATGCAAATGCAATTACAGTAAAAAACGCTACTATTGTTGCTTTTTTTGCTGTTTGTTTTCGCCGAGCTTTGCTTAAAGAAGCGGTCATACTCATAAAAATAGGCATTGTGCCTAATGGATTGATAATCGTAAAAAAAGCAGTAAAAGCCAATAATCCGAAAGTATATAAATCGTTCAAAATAAATAGTTTAGTTAATTAGTTATTGAAACAGAAATCCAATCAAAACGTACAATTCCATCTTCGTCTATTTTTGTTAATTTAATAGGATGTAGTGTATTTACTAAATCTGGATTCCAAGGCGTTTTTACTTTTACGTAATTTTCAGTAAATCCATGAATAAAACCTTCTTTATTTTCGCTTTCAAAAAGGACTGTTAATTTATTTCCTATTTGACTTTCATAAAAAGCTCTTCGTTTTTTAACGGATAAACCTCTTAACATTTTACTGCGTTTAGATCGGGCATTTTTAGAAACAACACCTTCCATTTCGGCTGCCTCTGTATTTGGTCTTTCTGAATACGTAAATACGTGTAAATAAGAAATATCTAACTCATTTAAGTAATTGTAAGTTTCTAAAAAATGTTCATCAGTTTCACCAGGAAAACCAACAATTACATCAACCCCAATACAAGCATTTGGCATCACTTTTTTAATAGTTTTAACTCTATTTGTATAGGTTTCTTTTAAGTAACGACGTTTCATTAGCTTTAATAGTTCGTCGTTTCCAGTTTGTAATGGAATATGAAAATGAGGAACAAAGCTCCTTGAATTTGCTACAAATTCTATGGTTTCATTAGTTAACAAATTAGGTTCTATAGAAGAAATTCTTAAACGGTGAATTCCATCAACTTTATCTAATTCTTTTACTAATTCAAAAAAAGTGTGCTCGTGTTTTTTGTTCCCAAATTCGCCTTTACCATAATCACCAATATTTACGCCGGTAAGTACAATTTCTTTAATGCCTTTTTCTGAAATTTCTTTGGCGTTTTGCAATACATTTTCTAATTCATCACTTCGTGAAATTCCTCTAGCTAATGGAATTGTGCAATAGGTGCATTTATAATCACAACCATCCTGCACCTTCAAAAAAGCACGAGTTCTATCTCCAATAGAATAAGAACCTACATAGAAATCGGCTTCTTCAATTTCACATGAATGAACTTCTCCCATATCGTTTTTAGAAAGGTCGTTTATATAATCTGTTACTTTAAACTTTTCGGTAGCTCCCAATACCAAATCCACGCCATCAACTGCAGCTAATGCCGATGGTTTTAATTGTGCATAACAACCAATTGCAATTAAAAAGGCTTTTTCATTTTTCTTTAAGGCAGATTTAACAATAGATTTAAATCTCTTATCGGCATTATCTGTTACGGAACAGGTGTTAATTACGTATATATCAGCCTTTTCCTCAAATTCAACACGCTCAAAACCTTCGTTTTGAAAGCTTCTTGAAATAGTTGAAGTTTCAGAAAAATTAAGTTTACACCCAAGTGTATAAAATGCGACTTTTTTTTGTGCGCTCATTCTTGTACATTTATCGGGTGCAAAAGTACAGAATTTTATTTTCATATCTATGATTGCAAATACACCAAAAACACCTTATTACGCAGTAATTTTTTCTACTGTACGAACCGAAATTGATGAGGGTTATATAGAAACAGCTAAAAAAATGGAAGAATTAGCCAAACTTCAAAAAGGCTATTTAGGAATTGAATCAGCTAGAAATGATGTTGGAATCACAGTTTCATACTGGGAAAGTTTAGATGCTATTTTAGATTGGAAAAATAATGCTGAACATACCATTGCACGCGAAAAAGGGAGAGCACTTTGGTATAAAAAATACCAACTTAGAATTTGTAAAGTAGAGCGAGATTATGGGTTTGAGAAGTAGTTGGTTGTTAGTTGTTGGTTGCTGGATGTTGATTTCATGTGAAAATCATACATCTAAATATATTGACAATCAAGTTTTTAGATACAATGAGCACGCAAATATTACTACATTAGATCCCGCATTTGCAAAAGATTTACGAACTATTTGGGTAACGAACCAGTTGTTTAATGGATTGGTACAGTTAGATGACCAGTTAAAAATACATCCTGATATTGCACATTCTTGGTCAATTTCTGATGATGCGAAAACATATGAATTCAAGCTAAATAAAAAAGTAAAGTTTCACAAGCATATTTTATTTGGAAAAGATTCAACAAGAAATGTAGTAGCAAGCGATTTTGAATACAGTTTTAACAGGTTATTAGATCCAAATGTGGCATCACCGGGAAAATGGGTGTTAGAATATGTTGAGAATTTTAAAGCGATTAACGATAGCACATTTGTACTAAATTTAAAACAACCTTTTCCACCGTTTTTAAGTTTGCTAAGTATGAAATATTGCTCTGTTGTACCAAAAGAGGTCGTTGATTATTTTGGAGATACGTTTAGAGCAAATCCAATTGGCACAGGTCCGTTTCAATTTAAATTATGGGTAGAAAACACCAAATTGGTTCTTCGTAAAAACCCTATTTATTATGAGAAAGATGAAAACGGAAATCAATTGCCTTATTTAGAGGCTGTTGCAATTACTTTTTTACCAGATAAGCAAAGTGAATTTTTACAATTTATACAAGGAAATATTGATTTTATGAGCAGTATAGACGCTTCTTATAAAGATGATTTATTAACCACAGATGGTAAGCTTACGGATAGTTATAAGGATAAAATAAATATGGTTACTGGACCTTATTTAAATACAGAGTATTTAGGTGTTTATATGGATGCAGAAGAAAAAGAAGTGCAATCAAAAAAAATAAGACAAGCGCTGAATTATGGGTTTGATCGCAAAAAAATGATTTTGTATTTAAGAAATGGAATTGGTACACCGGCAGTTAATGGTTTTATTCCTAAAGGATTGCCTTCTTTTAATGCAATGAAAGGATATACATATCAGCCAGAAAAAGCAAAAGAGTTGGTAAAATCATATATTGAAGAAACTGGAAATAGAAATCCGTCAGTTACTATAAGTACGAACAGCCAGTATTTAGATTTATGTGAATACATTCAGCGTGAGCTTGAAAAAACAGGATTAAATGTGAATATTGATGTAATGCCTCCATCAACTTTACGGCAAACAAAAGTAAACGGACAGTTAAGTATTTTTAGAGGAAGTTGGGTAGCCGATTATCCTGATGCAGAAAACTATTTATTTATTTTTCATAGTAAAAACTTCTCTCCAAACGGACCCAATTACACACATTATAATTCTAAAGAATATGACGCATTGTTCGAAAAATCCATTCAAATAGTAGATGATGAAAAACGTCATAAATTATATCAGCAAATGGATAGTTTGGTAATGGAATCAGCTGCCGTAATACCATTGTATTACGATGAAGTGGTGCGTTTTTCTCAAAAAAATGTGAGTGGATTAGGAATAAATCCAGTTAACTTATTGAGTATTAAAAAGGTGAAGAAGGAATAATTTAAACGTTAATAGAATCAAAATCTTCAAAAGACTAAACAACTACTTTGTTGGCTTTTCGGAAGAAGAAAGTTTAATATGAAAGTTATTTCTATTTTGTAAATTGGTTAAAAAATTAACTACATGATTCAATCCTACAAACAGCAACCAACATTACAAGAAACATACGACACTATTATTATAGGATCTGGAATGGGCGGTTTGACCACAGCAGCTATCTTAGCTAAAGAAGGTCAAAAAGTGCTGGTATTGGAGCGGCATTATACCGCTGGTGGTTTTACGCATGTTTTTAAACGAAAAAACTATGAATGGGATGTGGGAATTCATTATATAGGTGAAATGCAGCGTGAAAATAGCGTACTTAGAAAGCTTTTTAATTATGTAAGCAACAGTGAATTAAAATGGGCTGATATTGGAGAGGTATATGACAAAATAGTAATTGGAAATCAACACTTCGATTTTGTAAAAGGAGTGAAGAATTTTAAGAAACAGCTAATTTCCTATTTTACAGAAGAAGAGCAGGCAATTAATACTTATGTAAATTTGGTTTTTGAAGCAGTGAAAGCAAGCAAAAATTATTATATGAGTAAAGCGATGCCTCCTTTTTTAGAAAAGTCAATTGGAGGTTATTTAAAAAAAACCGTTTTACAAATTTGCCGATAAAACAACCTATGAAGTACTAAGTTCTTTAACTAAAAATGAAACCCTAATAAAGGTCTTATTTGGGCAATATGGCGATTACGGATTGGCACCAAAGCAAAGTAGTTTTTATATGCACGCTTCCGTAGTGCGACATTATTTTGATGGAGGAAGTTTTCCTGTTGGAGGGTCTTCGCAAATTGTAAAAACAATAGCTCCTGTAATAGCAGCTTCCGGAGGTACTATTTTAATAAATGCTGAAGTAGAAGAAGTGCTTATTGAAAAAAACACTGCCAAAGGTGTTTTAATGAAAGATGGTAAAAAATTCTATTCCAAAAACATTGTAAGCAATGCAGGAATTATGACTACCTATACTAAATTATTAGCAAAAGCAACTGTTGAAAAATATCAATTAAAGGAGCAGTTACAAAAAGTGAAACAATCAGTAGCCCATGCAAGTTTGTACATTGGTTTAGAAGGGACTCCAGAAGAATTACAGCTTCCAAAAACCAATTATTGGATTTATCCTGCGGAAGGAGACCATGATACTTGTGTAAAAAACTATTTAGAGGATTTATCGCAACCATTTCCGGTAGTGTATCTTTCTTTTCCATCTGCTAAAGATCCTGAATGGTCTAATCGATATCCTGGGAAAAGTACCATCGATATTATTACTTTAATTCCGTATGAAACCTTTGAAAAATGGGGAAATACACCATGGAAAAAAAGAGGAGCAGAGTATGAAGCACTTAAAGAAGAATTTGCACAACGTTTATTAAAAGAGTTATACAAACAACTACCACAAGTAAAAGGCAAAATAAATTGTTATGAACTTTCTACACCACTTACAACACAACATTTTGTGAATTATGAAAAGGGAGAAATTTATGGTTTGGATCATAGTCCTACTAGGTTTAGACAATCCTTTTTAAAACCACGCACGCCTATCAAAAAATTCTATCTTACGGGCCAGGATATTGTGACTGCAGGAGTTGGAGGCGCCTTGTTTTCGGGTGTGTTAACATCAATGGCAATAACAGGTAAAAATATATTAAAAAAGGTATAGTGAAAGCCAAGACATTTTTGTTAGGATATTTGCTATAGATTTTTAACAAAGTATGCACAGTTTATTTGAAGAAGTGTTAACGTTTCAATTTATTAAAATGTTTGAATTAAAACTTCAAAAGTATCTATTCCTTTAGAAATAGTAAACAATTCTTTTGAAAGCATTTCTCCACCAGTGTAAGGATAGGCCGTAATTGGTTCAATACATAGCATATTATTAACGGGTGTCCATAACATAAAATTATGGAAACCTTTGGTTTTAATGGAGATATTAGATCCTGTTTTTTTTAGTAATGAAATTTCAGATGTGTTTAAAACAGGATAAGCTGTATCACCACCTTTCATTATTTCTGGTATTGTAGCATCTTTAGTTTCAGTTTTTATAAGTTCATCTAAATTGCCTTTTAACATAAATGCAGGATGGTAACCTAACATAAATGGCATTCCTTTTTCTGCAATAACTTCAAAAGTAATTTTTAAAGATTCGTTTGTTAATTCAAAACTTTTTTTGAATGAAAAAGCATATGGCCAAGAAAGTAATCTGGCAATAGATTTTTCAGGATATTTTGAATTTTCAACAGCAGTATATGCGGCATATTTTTTAATAAAACTACTTGAGTTTTCTGTTTGATTTTCAGGAGCATAATGTAATTCTCTCAAAAGTCCGTGCTGATCTTGACTGTAATTTCCTTTTGGAGTTACAACACTAAAATTATTGGCTTCAGTTGGACCAATAACTGGAAACATTTCAGTATCTGAATTTCTCCAACCAGGATTTCCTTTTTGATGCATTAATTCTTCACCATCTTTTTTGTAACTAATTAATTCTCCTTTTTCAATTTTTACAATAGAATTTTTATCAGAACTTTTAAGTATAATGATGTTTCTCATGATAGTCTAAATGGTTAATTTAAAGTTAAATCCTTGTCAAAATTGATACGAGCCATTATTGGAAAGTGGTCGGAATAATTGACTTCAAAAGTTTTAAAGTTATTTACTTCTAACCTTTTATCAGTTAAAATAAAATCGATTCTAAACGGAAATATATTATCAAAAGTTTTTCCAAATCCTTTTCCAGCAACTTCAAAGGCATCATTTTTATTGGTTTTTAACTGATGATATACCCACGAAAATGCATTGTTATTAAAATCACCACAAATAATTGATTTATAAGTTGTTTTTTCTTGATGTTGCACTATTAAAGTAGCCTGATTCGTTTGTTTTTTAAAGGCATTTTCTACTCGAATTCTAAGTTTTTCAGAATTTTCTTGTGTTAATGTTTCTTCTTTAGGATTAATTTTTAGCGATTCTAAATGAACATTGTATATTCTAATGGTATCCTTATCTTTAACAATATCAGCATAAATAGCGTTGTTAGTGCTATTTGAAAAATCTAACGAACCAGATTTTATTATTTTATACTTGGAAAAAATAGCATGGCCAAAATTATTTTGGTTGGTTTTAATCTTAACATATTGATAAGGATATTTAATATCAAGTTTTTTGGAAGGATGAAATTCTTGAATACATAAAATATCTGGAGCTTCATCTTTAATAAAAGTGAAAATATTCTGTTCAATATCTTTTTTATCTATCCAATTATATAAGTTAAACATTCGTACATTATAACTCATAATTTTCAGGTCTTTAGTTAATAATATTTTTTTTTCAGAAAAACCATAAAACTTTGTAATGTATTGGAAACCAATTAATAAAATGATTGTGGAAAGTAAAAATTGTTTTTTTAATTTTAAAACCCAATAAATTAAGAAAAGGAGATTTAGTATAATTAAAAAAGGAATAGAAAGGCTTAAAAAAGAAATAAATGAAAAAGTATTTGGTGAAATGTAATAACTTAAAAATGAAATAAGCAAAATAGTAGCCAAAAGTGAATTGACTACAAATAACATTTTATCAAGTATAGATAATTTTTGCATCTATTATTTTTTTCCTGCTCTAAATAAAAAATCTTTTTCTTCTTGATTTAAACTCTCATAACCAGATTTACTAATTTTATCTAAAATTTCATCAATTTTTCGTTGCTTCGTTTTTGAAATTTTATCTTTAGCAACGCTACTTTTAGATTTATATACGGTTTTTAAAGGGGTTCTTTTTTTAGGTTGCATTAAATTTGAAAAATAATTTAAAATAGCTTCAAACCATTTACCAATATCATTACCTTTTTCTAATTGTTTAGAATAAATAAAACCAAATAACGCTCCACTAATATGGGCAATTGCTCCTCCGTTATCAGGATTTGCTAATTGTAATATACTTAAAGCTACCCAAATTGCAGCTAGTACCCATAATTCTACACTGCCAATAAACCGTAATTGTAAAGAATAACGAGGTATTTTAGTGGCAATAGCAACAAAAATTGTAGTTACCGCTGCTGAAGCACCTCCTAAAGGAGCTCCATTTTTAGTTACAAGATAATTATAACTTAAAAAGACAATTGCACCAAAAATTCCTCCTAAAAAATAGAAATTTAAAAATTGTTTTTTAGAGTAGAAATTTAAAAATAGATTCCCAATATAATATAGAACTAACAGGTTTGATAACACATGAAATAAACGCTCATGAATAAATGCATACGTAATAAGTGTCCAGGGTTTGTACAAAAACTGATCAAAATTGGTAGGTAAAGCAAACCATTCAATAATAAATCTACTAAATAGAACGGTTATCAAAAATAAAAATACGTTTACGTAAATTATTTTTTCAACAATGTTTGCATTGTACCAAGCTTGCTTTATGTCGTTAATTATATTCAAATTAGTTCCAGCGTTTAAATTGATTTTGTTTCCAATACCAAGCAATTAAAAATCCGATTAAAGCACCACCAATGTGTGCAAAATGGGCAACATTTCCAATAGAGTATTTTGTTATTCCAAAAAATAAATCTCCTAAAATTATAGCAGGTATAAAGTATTTTGCAGCAATAGGAACAGGGAAAAATATCAATGCTAATTTGGCATTAGGGAAAGACAGTCCAAAAGCAACTAAAACTCCATAAATAGCTCCGGAGGCTCCAACAGCCGGTGTATGATACGTTGCGTAGAACTCATTTAATTTTGTTTCTGAAATAGTTTGTAGAATTTGATTATTATAACTTCCATTTGTTAATATATTTTGAATATCGGAACTTGACAATCCAATAGTTACAAGTTGATCATAAATAGAGTTAAATTGATAATAATTTACCAATGTATAAATAATTCCTGCACCTAAACCAGCAGAAAGATAAAAGAAAATAAATTTATTTCTTCCCCACATTTGTTCTAAAGGTGTACCAAAAGCCCATAAACCATACATGTTAAATAAGATATGTGTAAAGCCACCGTGCATAAACATATGCGTGAAAAATTGCCAAAATCCAAATTTTTCATTTTCTGGAAAATAAAGTGCAAACATACTTTGCAAGTCAACTCCTTGAATAAGTTGAGGTACTATAAATAAAATAACATTTAGTATTATAAGGTGCTTAACGGCTTCTGTAATTCTTCCCATAAATTTAATCGGTTAACAAATTAATAATTGTTAAACTTTTTATCAATTTCTTCAATATTTATTGTTACAAATGTAATTTTTCCAAATGGAGATACATCTGGTTGCTTACAAGAAAAAAGTTTATTTACCATTTCTTCTTGTTCTTTCAAATTTAACTTACTTCCAGTTTTAATTGCTAAAGTTTTTGCTAAACTTTTCGACATAATATCAAGCTGACTAAAACTAGTGTCTGGAACATCATTTTTAATATCTTCTAATAATTGTTCAATTATAATAGTTATTTGACTTTCAATAATATTTATTGGCATCCCAATAACTGTAATTGTGTCTTCAAGTATTTTACCAAATAAAAATCCAACACTTTCTAAATCTTCTTTAATTTCTTTAATTAAAACAGTATCCGATTTACTAAAAGAAATTTCTAGTGGAAACAATAATTGTTGACTCATTGCTTCTTTAACGGTAATATTTTCTAAAAATTCTTCATACAAAATACGTTGATGTGCTAAATTTTGATTGATATATACAATACCAGATTTTATACTGCTAACAATGTATTTGTTATGAATTTGATAGGTTTTACTATTTGATTTTTCTTCTGAAAACAACGAAGTATTCACGTTTTCAGATTCAACCTCAATATTTTGAATATCCAAACCTGTATATAAACTTTCCCATTGTGCATTATTTTCACGTTTAAAAGGGAAATTTATTGATTTTTGTGTATCAGGTTTAAAAGGGTTAAAATTAGGATCAACAGAAACTCGTGGTGTTGCTGAACTTTTATTTTTGAAATCATAAGGTGTATCAAAAGATGCGCTTCGTTCAAAATCTAATATTGGAGCAACATTGTATTGTCCTAAACTATGTTTTATTGTTGAACGCAAAATGGCATACAACGTTTTTTCATCATCAAACTTAATTTCAGTTTTAGTTGGATGAATATTTATGTCTATACTTTTAGTTGGAACGGTTAAATATAAAAAATAGGTTGGGTAATAACCTCCTGAAAGCAAACTTTCAAAAGCACTTGTAACCGCGTGATTTAAATAAGAGTTTTTTATAAAACGATCATTTACAAAAAAGAATTGTTCACCTCTTTTTTTCTTCGCAAACTCTGGTTTAGTTACAAATCCATTAATTTCAACAACCTCGGTTACTTCATTGATTGGGACTAATTTTTCATTGGTTTTTTTTCCTAAAATAGCAACAATTCTTTGACGTAAATTACTAGAAATTAGATTGTATATTTCACTTTCGTTGTGGTAAAATGAAAATGAGATTGTTGGATGTGCTAAAGCTACACGTTGAAATTCGTTTACAATATGACGCGTTTCAATAGTGTTTGATTTTAAAAAATTTCTACGAGCAGGAATATTATAAAATAAATTTTTTACAGCAACTGATGTGCCGTTTGGTGTTGAAATGCGTTCGTGAGCAATAATTTTACTTCCTTCAATTTTAATTAGAGTTCCTAAATCGCTTTCTTCTTGCTTTGTTTTTAAATCTACGTGTGCAATTGCAGCAATAGATGCCAATGCTTCGCCTCTAAAACCTTTGGTGTGTAAATTAAATAAATCTTCAGCTTTTTTTATTTTTGAAGTTGCGTGGCGTTCAAAACTTAACCGAGCATCAGTTTGGCTCATTCCTTTGCCATTATCAATTACTTGAATTAAAATTTTTCCAGCTTCTTTTATTATTAATTTAATACTTGTTGCATTTGCATCAATAGCGTTTTCTAATAATTCTTTTACAACAGATGCGGGTCGTTGAACGACTTCTCCAGCCGCAATTTGATTTGCAACGTGATCAGGTAAAAGCTGAATGATGTCCGACATCTAAAATGGTTTCTTGAAAATTGATAAATCAAAATCAATGATATATAAGAATATAAAAAGTAAAACGGCAATTATAATTAGCAACATTTTATTGCTACCTCTTTCTTTTTTACTGTTTAATTCTTCAAAGGCAGATTTAAATTTATCTTTTATTCCTTTAGTTTTTCCAACAGTACTTCTAAATTCATCGAATTTATGCCCAATTTTAAAAGGGTTTCCTTCCCCTTTAAAATACCTTGGCTGGTAGTCGAATTTTTTATTTGTACGTGTTTTTAAGAATCCCATAAAATAATAGTAATAAATATAAATTATCCAGTAATCTTCAAAAATACTGAATAATTAAGTTATGGTCAAGTTTTTTGAAAAAGTAGCAAGTTAAAACTTTCTTAAAGCTGCCATTTTTATAGCTGCAATAGCGCTTTCTATACCTTTGTTTCCATGTTTACCGCCAGATCTATCTATAGATTGTTGTTTTGTGTTATCAGTTAAAACACAAAAAATAATTGGAACATCGTATTTAATATTTAAATCTTTTATTCCTTGAGTAACTCCATCACATACAAAATCGAAATGTTTTGTTTCTCCCTGAATAACATTTCCAATTGCAATAATTGCATCTAATTCTTGAGTTTCAATCATTTTTTTACAACCGTAAATAAGTTCAAAACTACCAGGAACATCCCATTTTATAATGTTTTCTTTGGAGGCTCCATTTTCAATTAAAGCTTCTTTAGCACCTAAATATAAGTTTTCTGTTATATCTGGATTCCATTCAGAAACAACAATCCCAAACCGAAAGTTTTTCGCGTTTGGGATTGTAGCTTTATCGTAATTAGATAAATTTGTTGTTGCCATTACAGCTTAGTTTTTTGATGCAAATGATGCTTTGTTAATATAGATATCTATATTTTTTGCTTCTGGAGCACTTGGATAGTCTTTTTTAATTCTTTTAAAAAGTTCTAAAGCTTTATCAGATTTTCCTAAGTCCAATGCTGTGTTGGCCGCTTTAAATAAAAATAATGGAGTAGAAAAGTTGTTTTCTCTTAAATTAGCAGCTTTTAAATAATAGTCTAAAGCATCTTCTGGTTGATTAATATCAGCAAAAGCATCGCCAATAGCACCTTTTGCAACTGGGCCTAATAATTCGTCTTCAGCAGAAAAATCTTCTAAATAATCTATTGCTTCTTTATAGTTTTTTAATTTCAAGTAAGATAAACCAGCATAATAATTAGCTAGATTTCCAGCTTTAGTACTACTAAATTCTTTTGCGATATCGATAAAACCATATTTTCCATCAGCACCGTTTAAGCCTAAATTAAATAGAGAATCTACAGCAACAGAACTGTTTAATGCATCTTCAAAATATGCTTTTGGAAATGATAATTCATCTGCAGCTACTTTTTCTTGAGGAGCTTTAACAAATTTTTGATATGCTAAATAACCAAAAATACTTGCAACTACTAATCCTAATAGAATAAAAATAATTTTTTGATTTTTTATTATAAATTGCTCCGATTTTGAAGCAGTTTCATCTAAAGTATTAAATACATCAGCTGTAGTAGAATGAGCCTCAACCGAATTTTTAGCTTTATCTGCTTTACTACCTTTCTTTTTATATGTTGCCATTTGTTGTAAAATTTGTAGGCGCAAAAGTAGAATTTTTAATTGGAAAGTAAAAATGCAATTGTGCCTAAATTTCCATTTATTTTGAATAATTTTAAACTTTCAAAAAAAATAGATGCATTTAAATAAAATAACTTTAGTAAATTTTAAAAATTTCGAATCACAATCCTTTGATTTTGAGAGTAAAATTAATTGTTTTGTTGGTAATAATGGAGTTGGAAAAACCAATGTTTTAGATGCCATTTTTTACCTTTCTTTTGCAAAAAGTTATTTCAATCCGGTGGCAGTTCAAAATATTAGGCATCATGAAGAATTTTTTATGATTCAAGGTGAGTATGAAATTGAAGAAAAAAAAGCTACCGTTATATGTAGTTTAAAACGAGGAAATAAAAAAGTATTAAAACGAAATGGGAAGGCTTATGAAAAATTTTCAGACCATATAGGGTATTTACCTTTGGTAATTATTTCACCGGCAGATAGAGATTTAATTATAGAAGGTAGCGATACACGACGAAAATTTATTGATAATGTAATTTCGCAATCTGATAAAAATTATTTAACAACAATTTTAAATTACAATAAAGTGTTAGCTCAGCGAAATTCTTTATTAAAGTATTTTGCAGCTAATAGAACTTTTGATGCTATAAATTTAAAAGTTTATGATGAACAATTAGAACGTTATGGTACTGTTATATATGAAAAAAGAGCTGCATTTTTAGAAGCTTTTATACCAATTTTTAAAGAGAGATATGAAGCAATATCTAATAGTAAAGAAACGGTATCAATTGATTATAAATCTCAACTACATAATAAAAATGTATTGGATTTATTTGATCAAAGTTTAGAGCGTGATCGTGTGCTGCAATATACAAGTGTTGGTGTACATAAAGATGATTTAGCTTTTGAAATTGATGGATATCCTGTTAAAAAATTCGGTTCTCAAGGTCAACAGAAATCTTATTTAATTGCCTTAAAATTAGCTCAGTTCGATTTTATAAAATCGCAAGTTAATGTGAAGCCAATATTGCTATTAGATGATATTTTTGATAAATTAGATGATTTAAGAGTTGAACAATTGATAAATTTAGTAAATAGCGATAGTTTTGGTCAATTGTTTATAAGTGACACACACGAGGAAAGAACAGAATCTGTTGTAAAAAGAACAAATCAATCATATAAAATATTTAAATTATAATGGCAAAAAGGCAAAATGAAGTTCATTCAATTCAAGATTTGATGAAGGATGTAATAAAGGAAAATAAACTTACAAAAGGAATGCATAAATTGTCTGTTACAGATGCCTGGGGAAAACTTATGGGGAATGGAGTTGTTTCCAACACAAATAAAATAGATTTACAAGGTAAAACGTTGATTGTTAGCTTAAAATCTTCAGTGCTAAGAGAAGAATTAAGTTATGGCAAAGAAAAAATTATAAAGATGATGAATGAAGAATTGGGTGAGATTCTCATTTCTAAAATATTATTGTGTTAAACTAAAAAATCCGCTATTTAGCGGATTTTTAATAAATTTCAGGTTGGTTTAAAAGAAATTTCCAGAAAAAACTTCTCTTCCAGAAAAATGAAAAGCGCCTTCGATATTGGCATTTTCATCGCTATCTGAACCATGAATTGCATTATTACCAATCGATTCGGCATACAATTTTCTTATCGTTCCTTCTGCAGCCTCTGCAGGGTTAGTAGCACCAATTAAAACTCTAAAATCCTCAACGGCATTTTCTTTTTCTAAAATTGCAGCTACAATTGGACCACAAGTCATATAATCAACTAGTTCATTAAAAAACGGGCGCTCTTTATGAATTTTATAAAATTCTTGAGCCCCAGCTTTTGTCAATCTTGTCATTTTCATTGCTATAATTTTAAAACCTGAAGCATTAATTTTTTCTAAAATTGCTCCAATATGCCCTTTATCTACGGCATCTGGTTTAAGCATAGTAAATGTTCTATTCGTTACCATCTATATTTTTGTTTATTATTTTGGGTCAAATATACTATTTTCCATATAAATTGAAAGTAACATTCTTAGAAGTTAATATTTAGCTATTATTTAGAAGCTATTAAGTATTGTTATTTTAATAATAATCTGTTAAATTAAAATGAGAATCTTATATGCTATTTTCTGCTATTAAGTGGTTTTTATCGATTTTTTAGTTTTTATTTAACATATTTTCAATTTTCTACTAATAAAGGATGTTTTAATAAATTGTATATTTGCAACTTATGAATGGACGTGAATTTAAGGAAATAAAAGAGTTATTATTAACACCACAAAATATAGTAATTGTACCACATAGAAATCCAGATGGAGATGCTATGGGGGCTTGTTTGGCATTGTATCACTATTTATCAAATAAAGGTCATTTTGCAACAGTTGTTTCGCCAAATGATTATCCTGATTTTTTAAA
>TARA_R110001583_G_scaffold2725_21_pt1 | contig 18009 bp, 28 predicted proteins | sample TARA_R110001583 | Tara Oceans TARA_R110001583 (sample SAMEA4398432) | marine metagenome | biome: Polar Biome; feature: [MES] marine water layer (ENVO:01000295) within the mesopelagic zone...; material: water (ENVO:00002006), including particulate matter (ENVO:01000060) such as...... | reverse complement strand
AGTATCAGGTATACCATATGAAGTTATTAATGCTCGTAATCCAGCAATAGTTCCCTTTGATTTGAGCAGATATGGAATGTTATGATATATTCTTTTATATAATGATTTATTAACACCATCTAATGGGATTACATCATTTGAAGCAGATATTAATGTATTAACGTATTCAAACCCTGTTGGTGTAGGTAAAGAACCTGTAATTTCTGGGAATGGGAATAATGAACCATTAGAAGTTAATCCCAAAAATGCTGTATATAATTCATCACTTGAAAAATTATTTTGATATAATTTAACACCGAAATCTCTAATAGCATCTGCTACTAAATCTTTAGAAACACCAAAATCTAATCTATTATCCGCATTATACTTTTGAGTAACATCTTTAGTATATAACCAAACATTATCATAGTATTGGGCAACCATATCAACAAAAAGATCATATAATTGATTATCTGAGTCTTCTCTTAAATATTCAGGTATAGCTTTTTTAAGTTCATCTGGGTTAGCATTATCATAATTAGATGCTGATAATAGTGTACCCCCAAAGTAAGCACTTGATTCATTAGCACTACCTAACCAAGTTAAAGCAGCTGAACTTGTAGCTTTAGCTAATAAGTAAGGAGGTGTTGAAGTAGTTTTAGGAAATGAAGCAGAAGAACCACTATCGTAATACATAAAGTATTCAAATTGATCAAAATTCTTTATAATATCACTTATTTTATCTTCTAATATTACTGTACTAGTTGAAGAACCTGTTACGTTTGATAAGCTAGATATAGAAGAAGAGTGTTGTTCTATTAAATCTATTTTATAGTAAAAATTTTCTACTCTTGTTTGAACTGAACTAAAATGGATAAAATCTGTATAATCAGTATAATCAACACTAATATTAATTGAAGATTCTTCTAATAAACTATTTACTTGATTTTGTGAACTACTAGGGGCACTAGATATAATATCACTATAAGATAAATTAGCTGATGAATTATTAACTTCACTTTTAATAGGTAAATTAAAATTTGGACCTGAGATTTGAGTGGAATCTTGAAATACAATAGGTTCAGGTGGGAAATTTACATTAAAAGCCTCTGGTTCATTTAGTGTAGTAACAACCCATAATTCATCTTTTAAATCAAATTGGGGAGGTAAAGGCTCATACAATTTAACTACTATAGTAGGGTTGTTAGTAGTTTCATTAGATAATTTAATATTATTAGATATAATTAAATCATTAGAACCAAAATTTAAATAAAAATCTACAAAATAAGTACTATTTTCTCTAAATTGAGTAAAATTATTGGTTTGTTCAACTATATCTAAATCAGATAAAATATTACTATCTAACCTTATTTCAGTTCTATCTGATGAAATTTCAGATATAAAAAGATTAGTATTAGGATCACCAATACGTTTTGTTAGAAAATTATAGTATGATATATATTCTCCTTGACTAAATCCTTGATTTTCAGTATCTACTCCTGGTGATATGTTAAATTGGGAAATTTGATTATCATTCCCTGCAGACTGACCATCATTTTCTACATTATATGAGGTATAATTGGTAGTAGAATATAATAAAGTTTGATTATTATCATAAACAAAAAATTCAATATAACTTGAACCTGTTAAAACAGTATCAACATCAAATTGAGAAATTAAATTCTCATCTTGAGACTCATAAGACTGTAATGTTAGATTTGTTGGATCTATTCTAGTTACTGTTGCCATTTTTTATAAAATATTAATACCCCCCTCCACCAGAACCACCACTTCCTCCACTTGTTCCACTAGTACCACTACTAACTGAAGTTGTATTATTGGTTAAAATTGGGGTAGGAGTAGTATCACCTGCTAATTGTTGTTGGGTTTCTAATAATTCTTCTCTTAATTGAGATATTTCTCTTTGTAATGCTTCTATTAATTCATCGTTTTTTGAAAAATCTATATATTGTGAACTTGTTTTTATTAAATACTCATGAGAATTAGTTTCACCTAATTCATTAATTTCATAAAATAATTCATTGTACAAATTAAAAAATTCTTGAACTGTAGGTTGTTCATCTATTTGTTCTTGAACAGTTTTAACATCAAGTTGAGTAAAGGTAGTACTAATGGTTTTAGTATAATCCCTTTTATTAAAAACTTCTTTATTTAAATTTACATTTTCTGCCATTATATTGCATTTACTACTTTAAAGTAATAATTATCATCTAATACCAAAGTTGAACCATTAATATTAGTTTTAACACATATTTTATAATATCTTTCAGGTTCTAATCCATTCATATAAACATCAAAATAATTACCCTCACCATCTGAGCTTAATTGGGTATATGTTGTATCGTAATCTATGACAAATTCGTTAGTATCCAAATCTTTTACAGCATAATATGATTGAGTTGGTAAATAATTTGTTCCTGTAAATAACGATGATGTTTGAAATGTTCTTTTTGGGTATTTTTCAGCTACATTAAATCTAAATCTATTAACACTTTGGGGGGTAAATAAACCGGGATTTTCAGCTAATGAAGATACTAAATTTGTTGTTGTTAATATACTTGATGTAGCAGATCCAGTCAATACACTTGAATAATCTTTCCATTTAAATTCTAATTGAGGGGGGTAAATTGTGTTAGTATCAACACTATAAAACTGCATTACAGGTTGGATTTGAGTATTAGTGTTAAATTCAACTCCACTTTCCCATTTAGTTATAAACCCATAGTTAGGTAAAGATGCAGATGAATTTACACCTAAAGAACTACTATACCACAATGAAACTACAGTTTTAGCATTTATTTTTAAATCTTTACTACTTCTAGTGTCAAATGATTGTGTTACGGCATATAAAGTACCATCAGAACCACTATGATACCAAGCTCCACCTCCTACAGGAGCATAAGTAGTATCATAAGAACTTGTAACATAATGATTTGTACTATCTGATCCACTATCTGTCCATGAAACTCCTGAACCATCAAAATTAGGTGTGTTCCAAGAACATCCATCTGTAGTTAAGGGTATATCTAAATAAGTTCCTGTTCCATTATACCAATATTGAGCTAATGGGTGTACTGAAACATCTGTTGATTCTACTACACCTTCAGCTGTTGCTATAAATGATCTAAAATCTACATCCCATTGTTTACCACTAACTTTATTATTAATAACATCTTCAATTTCAGATTGAACAAATTCAGTTAAAAATCTTGCTACTTGAGGGTTAGATGCTACTGCAATGTTTAAATTTGATATATCTGTTATAGAATCTATCCCTGTATTCATTAAAGGATAAAATGAATATAGAGTTGAATCTTTATATGGGAATAATTTATATACAGCCATGTTTTAATTTTATAATGGTACTACTCTACCTTTAATATCAGAATTTGGGTATTTAACTTCAAAAATACTTGGATCTAACGAAGGGTATATTACTTGGTTTTGTGTAGCAGAACTTATATCATAAGCATATTGTGAATATCCTGATGTAGTTCCTGCTTTATTTATTATTTTAATGTCTTTAACTGTTTGTACTCCTTTTATTTTATCTAGTCTTACAAATAAATCTCTTAATAAAATTGGTTGGTTTATTTGCCAATTATCTCTAGCAAAATAACTTTTTAAAGAGTTTATACAAGCTAATATAATATCATTGTTGTTAAAATTAGGTAGTACTATAATTTCAAAATCTACAGCTATGTTTATAACAAAAGCATCTCTTATTTCAATATTATCACCTATTATTCTAAATTGAGATAAATATGTTCTTAAATTTTTCTTTAATGTTTGTGTAGGAGTTGAAAATTGACCTAATAAATTTTGGGATAAAGCAAATAAATTTAAAGTTTCAATTGTAGAAACTTGTTCATCCGTTAATTTAGGTTTTTCAATATAGGCTTTAGCTATAGTACCAAATTCAGAAGGCATACTTAAAGCTCTAACTATATAATCATCTAATGTAACTGATCTTTGTTGGGCAGAAATAGATGATATAGTATTTTGTCTTATTTCTTCTGTAGTATCCCCTGCTTGACCCCCATCAGCCGCATCTGGGTTATTTGCTGCAATTGAACTAAAAATATAATTTGCTGTAGTAGCATTTAAATTAGGGTTATTAAATTTAAGATTTGTAGTATCTAGGGTAGTTAAATCACCTGAAGGGGTGTTAGCTTCTACTCCACCACCAGTTAAATATCTTACTGTTAGTGTTGTGCTTGAAGGAGCAATACCATAAGTATTTGTAAATAAAAAGTTAGTTGGTGAATAAGCTGTAGTTAATTTATTTTTTTCAAATGGTAAACCTATTCCTACATTATTAGGATCAGGTGTAATAACTTCATCAACATCATTAGGATTACCAGCACCAAATTGAATTTGTAAATTGTTATCTGAAGTGAATCTAGTAGCAAAACGTCTTTGAACTTTTTTTAATTGTAGTAAATAAGGAACATCTCCAACATCAGCTACATTGTTTGGATCATTTGTATTAGTATTTTTAATATTATCATAAACCATTTCTTGAGCTAAATAATCTACTTCATACCAAGTATTACCATCTGAGTCTGTTATATCTAATATTCCTATAATATTTTCAGCACTTATATCAACTGTTGGAAATTGTTCTGGGGATCCAAATGAAAATGTTTGAGTATTAATTGTAGCTGAAATTGCTTTTCTTGTCTTTTTTAAAAGATAATATTGAGGTATTTCTCCTGAAATTTGATATATAGAAACTTCTGTTGGATCTAATGAACTTGAAACTGCAAAATCACATTGATCCTCCATTAAAAAATTAACATTAGTGTTTAAAGAAGAAGCTATTGTACTATTTTCCCCTATAGTTAAAGCATAATCCATATCAGGAACATAAGTAGTACCTGATAATTTAGATGGGACTTGTTGAAATAATTCTATCACAGCTTGGGCTGCACCTGTTGTTTTTGGTTTATAACCAAACATATAAGCTAACTCATATAAGTTATTAGTTTGTCTAGAAAATTGAGTAAATGTTTCTTGGAGTTGGTTATCTAAATAAAAGGACATTACATCACCTACATAAGCGGCTTGTTCCATAAACATCATTCCAGGTGATGTTGGGGAAAAATCATTGTAAGTATTAGGGAAATAAGTTTTAGAAAATTCTATTAACTTAGCTCTAATATCTGAAAAGTCTCTATTTAAATATTTTACGTCTCTATTTACTGTAGCCATTATGCAAAGTCTATTTCTAATGTATCACTGATATTAGTGTTTATAACACTATAGGTTAATGATACTGTTATTGTGTTTGTATCTTCTTGTCTTAATATTTCTAAATTACCTATGGCAACATTTGGGAAAAATGTACCTAAATCATTAGATATTCTTTCTTCTAAAAAATCTAAGTTATCAGTAGTTATTTGTTGAAAAATAAATGATCTTAACCCCCCACCAAAACCGGGATTAAGTGGTCTTTCTCCTGGGTTGGTTAAAAAATAATTAATTAAATTGTTTTTAATAGCTGCCGCTGTTGTATAATTAGGTCTAAATACACCGGGAGCATTAAAAGGTATATCTACCCCTACAGCAGCACTTTTATCAAAGTCAATTGGAAATATTTGTTGAGCGTCAAATGCCATTATTTATTTACCATTAATCCCATTATTTGATCCATTCCTACTTCTCCTGAAGGTAAAGCACCATTTGGTGATGTTGTATCTATTGAACCTTGAGGATTAAAAGGTTTATTACCAAACCCTTGAGCATCTCCACTTTTCATATTTAATCCAGTTTCACCTATAATATCCATATATGATTGTCTTTTATCTGCTAAAGATACAGATGGTGTTGTTGGTATAGGGGGTGCTACGTTTGTTGTAGGTGTTCCTAATTTACTTTCATAAAGTGGTTGTTTGGGTGATTTTACTGCTTCCAATAAAACCTCCTTAAGCTCTTCTTGTATAGCTTCCTTTACAGCTTCTTTAATTAATTTTTTTAATACGCTTGCTTTCATGTGTTGTTTTTTATAAATATTGTACTAGTCTGCTTTTAAATCATTCTGTTGAATATAGAATACTAACTCGTCAATTAAAATTTGATCATTAGAACTATATGAGGGTTCACCTTGTAACATTATAACTCCTTGAGCATTTCGAGCTACTGCTCTTCTTCTTTTTAATTCTTCATCGGTTTCCCCATCTACCGCTATAACGCTCATTTCAAAGCCATTTACATTAGTTACAACTGGGGATAGTTCATTTGATTGAAATTGTGTAGATAATAATAAATCATCTGTAAGTTGTTCTTGTGGTAATGCTCCTTCTATAGCACATTTTCCTATAACTTGATCTAATAAAGCTAATAAAGCTAAAATTCTTTCTAATATTTGAATTAATATAACTAAAACCATTAATGTAACTGAAGAAATTAATTTATATTTTTTTAATTCTCTTTCTATTTTTTCAACTCCGGTTGCAGCTGATCCTGGGATTGGTGTTACTGATGTTGAAGGGATAAAAGTTAAAGCTTTAACAACTTCTAAAGCAATTTGGGCTGCTGTTAATGTTACATCTAAAATTTGAACTCCTATTTTAACCCCATTTAAAAAGTTATAAATATTATTTAATGCTTTAACTAATCTATTCTTTTTTTCTATTAACCTATTTAATTCATCTAAATTAGTAGGGCAAGTTACATTAAGATCTCCAAACTTTTTATTTAATGCATCTGAAGCTTTTGCTATACCAAAGGCAGCCAATTGTGCTAAAACCGCAGGTAATAAAACAGTTTTAGCTGTTGTTATTACTTGATTCATAGCTTGTTGTTGAGCCATCTCAAAATTAATTTTTGAGGTTTTCATAGCAATAATTTGAGGTGGAGTAATTGGAAGTTCAGCATCCTGGGCTTCTTTTAAATCTGTTTGTGTTGATTGTAACTTTACTATACCTAAATTATTTTTAATAGTACCATCTTGATTAAATGGTTTTTTAGTAGCTTGCCCATATCCTTCAGCAGATATATTTATGTCAAATAAACTACCACTAATATAATCACCATCTAAAGTAAAATCTCCTGTAGTTTCTGAGGTTGTTTGATTTTCTAAAGTATCTTTTATAGTAGCACCCGCAATAGGATTATCTTCATTATCAACAACTGTTCCTTTAGTTTTATAATCTATAAATTTTGTTGCAGACTCATCTTCAGAAGATACTATTTTAAGAGTACCAAAATTAACATCATCTGTTTTTAAATCATCTAAATATCCTTGTCCTAATTTTAAAGCTTCTACTTTTAAAGTTTCATAATTAGCCTCTACAATAGGAGAGGTAACTAATGTTGATGTAATAATATAACCTTCAGGGAAATTAGTTAATACTATTTGACCATAATAACCATTATCTCTAGCAAAAAAAGTTATAGTACCTTTTACTTCACTTTTATCAGCAGCTACTTGGTAAGTTGGGGTGTTTTCTGATTCATCTACTGGGGGTGGGTAAATATTTTCTAATTGTATTACTCCAAAATCTAATTTTTTACTGTTAATACCTATAGGTGTTGTTGTTTTGTTTTTATATTGAAATTCAGTTTTCATTCCTGAATTATCTGGAATTACTTCTAAAGTATAAGTAGTATCTGGTATATTACTTGAAATGGTATAAACAAGATTACCCCCAAACATATTTGATAATGGGAATTTATTACCTAAGTATCCACTAGAACCAACCAGTTGTGTAGTAAGATTGTTAATAATATTATTACCTTCTTTATCCCTTATTTGTGCTATTACTTGTACGTTTTTAGGCATTATACAGTTTTACTTACTTTTGATTTAATATTTACTAAATCTTTTTTAACATTATTTAATATATCTTTAGTAGCTCTTGCTGTTACTGAAGTAGCACCATCAGGAGTAGCAACACCACCGGGCCACAATTGTTGTACTTCCATTACATCCACTAAAGTTATTAAAGCATTTACTACTTGGGTTAAATTTTTATATAAAGTTTCCCCTTTAACTAAAGGTTCAGTAGCATCTTTACTACCTAATTTAATACTACCTGCGGCTACAATATAATTTTTTGAATTAAAATTTAATGAATCATTTGAAGATAATCCAACTGATTTTTCAGCACTTAGTAAAACACTATCTGTTTTAGCATTAAAAACTAACCTATCAGAGTTAATTATAACTTGAGGTTTAGTATATTGAGAAGGTATTTCTGGGGGTGTTTTATATGAATTATAATTTTCACTAGCTACTTGAATTGGTATTTTTTGTGTTGATGTTTGATAAATAGAAGCTAAATCATTATTTATTTTTTCTGTTATTGGAATCCAACCTTGAGGGGATACATCCGTTGGTTGACCATTTCTAATAATAGTAATAGGATCACCATTTTTCCCAGTTGAAGACCAATTATTTAAAGCACTTGAATTAGTTGGTTTAGCAGTACTTCCAAATCTTATACTATTACCCCATCTCCCTTGATACATAATATCTCCTGCAAAAGGTAATAAAGGGTGGATATTAACTATCTCACTATCTCCATCAGGAAAAGTATTTTGGGAAGGATTTAAAGGGCTATTTAAATCTATTTCAGTTGATTTGTCAGTTACTCTTCTAACGGATCCTGCTTGGGTTTGTTGATAATCTTTTTGTTGGTATGAAGGAAGATTATTACTTGGAATTGGGTTAGGTAAAGCGTTTTGGTGGGGGTGATTCCAAATGCTTAAAGGTGAAAAATAATAATAATTAACGGTTGGTTGTTTTTCATCTAAATTATTACTAGGCCCCTTCATTATAGTTACAATTTCATTTATTAAGGGAAAAACAGACAATTGTGGAAAAAATGAAGTAGCTATTTGAGATTGAGATTTATCTCCAATACTAATAGGAATATTTACATTATTTTCAGATGTTGTAAGAGGTTCAAATACTATAGTTCCTAACCCATTCCACCCCCCATAAGTGTTAAATTGTGGATGACTACTATTAAGAATAATATCTGTTACTCTACCATAAAATAAAATTGAATCTTTAGGGAGAAAATTTTTTAAAGTATTAACTCCTTCAAGGACACCACTTATTCCATACTGATTTATCATAATTTTAATCTTCTTTTTTAGGGGGTAATTGCAATTTATTGATTTCAGAAAGTAGTTGTTCTTTTTCTTCTTCAGAAATACCAAACCCATTATCTTCTGTCCCTTCATTTGCAAATATACGTTGAAAAATAGTAGCAACTTTAATAAGTGCTTCATCATTTTTAATGCCTAATTCCATGTATTCTTTAATAAGTGGCACAATCATTGTAGCATCACCTATATCGCTGATTAATGGCTTTAACTCATTGATTAATGCACTAATTTGTGATTCTTTTTTCTTTTGATTATCGTAAATTTCTTTAAGAAGATCCGAGTAGGATTTTTTACCGAATATGTTTTTATCTAAGTGACTCATAATTATACGTTTAATTCGTGTATAAATATGATTAGTTAGGATCTTTCAAAGTCTATATACCCAGTATCTAAATAAAATATATAGTTTTCTTTAAATAAATCGTATAATCTATTAGCTATTTTAGTAATTTTAGGTGTTTTAACCTCTAAACCATTAGTAGCCATAATTTCTCTAATATAGATGTATAAAGCTTTTTTATTAAATATTTCTATATTTTCTCTTTTTCTAAATAATTCTAATATAGCATCGGCTACTTGTGAATCATTCCCTTTAGGGAAAAATACATCAAATCTATTCTCAATGTATTCAACATAACTGTCTATAAAAATAGATAATTTATCTTTTTCTTGACCTTCTTCTATATTACAAGAATAATTATCATCTTTATATAATTCATCAACGGGGGCAGTTTGAACACGTTTTTTATAATTTTTTGTGTTGTAAACTATAAGCCAATTTTTTGTTATAGTACCAAAATATGAATATGCTTTAGCTCCATTTTCTGGGTTGAATAAATGTAATTTTGATAATAAAAATGTTATTACTTCATGTTGTAAATGTTCTATTTGGTCTACTTCGGTATAATAAAATTTAAAGGTATGAATTATGTTTTCTGTTAATTTAAAAAAAGCATAATGGATTTCATCCCTATAAATGTCACTTCTTATTTCTGAGTTAGGCTCATTGTTGTATCTAACAATAGCATTTTCTGTATCTTTTGTAAAGTAGTTTTTACTCTTAGGTCTTCTTTTTTTAGCCACGGTAATCATTTTAGTCTTTTTACTTGAAAATCATTTAAGATTTCTTGAATTCCCTGGATGGATTTAAAGAAAAACCCAACCTCATCATCAGAACTAAATGTACCCTTGTTGTCTATTTCTTTTAACTTTTTCTCTGAGATTTCTATTGTTCTAGAAAGATTATCTAAATATTTTAAATATTCTGAGAGGATATCCTCTTGTTTTTCATTCTTTCTTAATAAATTAAAAGTTGTAAATCCTAAGATTACAACTAATACAGATAAAATACAGGTAATAACAATTAAAGCAATCATAAACTATCTAACATATTTTTTAAACCTTCACTTTTAATTGAACCTAAAGCTTTAGTTTTAACATCTAATTTTTTAGACGGTTGTTTTTTTTCAGTAGTATTACTGAATTTGGGGAGCCATTCTTTTTCAAATTCTATTCTAGATGCCATTAAGTCTGCTTGATGAATTATAAATATCAAAGAAGTACGAGGTTTTAACTCTGGCATGTAATTTTTTAAATAAGACTCATTAGCAGGATCATATAACCCATCATGTAAACGAATAGATAACCATTCATTTTCTGTAGGTGTAATACCTGCATCAACTAATAATTTAATTGATCTTTCTGGAACTGACATGTAAGATAATTTCTTATTGAAAGTATACATTTCACCTAAATTCTCTTTACGCCATTTATCTTGAGATAGTTTATGAGCATATTCTTTACCATCTCCCATTTTACCTAAATCATGATTTAAAGCAGAAAATACAAGTTCTTCAACTGTATAATTTTCTTCTGCTCCAAACATTAACCATGTTTTATTAAATTCTAAAGCAGCTTCAATAACTCTATTAACATGATCAACATATCCACCTGGAAATGCATTATGGTAAGCTTTTTTATGAGAAGCAGGCATCATAGCTACTTCATCTTCATGTTTAGTATAAAAAGCAATTAATTTTTCTCTACGAGGATCTGAGATGTAGGTATTGATATAACCTATAAATTTTTCCCAATTTGATTGAATTTGTTCTGCTGTTAATTCCATATTAATCTTCTCTTTCAATTATATCAACTATATCTTGAACAGTTTCTTCAACATCTTTTTGGGATTCATTAATAGTAGTTCTACTACCTCCCCTATGGATGTTCATATCTAATTTTTTTAATTGACCTTGTAATTTTCTAAGTCGATTTTGTACTAATTGTTTTTGTCTCATAACTTTTTATAAAATTTAACAGAATGTTATTTGTGATTCCGTGTGTCACCTTGTCACACTTTTTTCAATCACGTTTTTCTAACAAACCCGTGACATAAATGTAATGAATAAAGGATGTTAATCCAAATTATCTTCAAGAAAAAGTTCGATTTTTTTTAAAAGAGCACATTTTTCATATTCTTCCCGCTCTTCAAAATAATGAATTGACATTTTTAATGCCGTTTTTAAACGATCATCATCCATTACTGTTAAGGAATCTTGCCACAATTCTTCCTCTAATTTACATTCACTGATGTATTCCCAAGCTCTATTATAAGCTAAGTACTCACCTACTTCCTCCATTTCTTTTACATTAAATTCATCAGTAGGGGTTTTAAAGATATTAATTAATTTATCTTTTAATGTGTTGTGGTTTAATAACATTTTTTTGAACATACCTATTTTATATGTAGGTGTAGCATGATAGTCTTCCAACCTTTTTAAGGATTCAATTTCATCAATTTTTGATTTTCTATCATCATCCCCAAACATACCAAATATTTTGTTTACGTCCATACCCATAAATATAGGAAAAATTCTAGTATGGTGCAAGTTATTTTTGAAAATGTATCCAATCTTTAATATCTTCTAAATAATTAAAAGTAGTATCAATAGAACTTTGGGAATCTTTATAATTTAAAGGTTGAGTTAAATGTTGTGGTTCTTTACAAGAAACTAATAAAAAAACAAGAATAAATAAAAAATGCTTTAACCAAGCTGCTAACCCATTTATATTTAAAGCTACTAAATTCCATTGTTTACGTATAATAACTTGTACTAATATACAAATAAACCCAACAATATATAATAATGGTTCAATAGTCCATTGAGCTGCAATTAACAACCCAGCTCCCATATAACCTATTCTAGATCCTAATTTTTCAGTTGGTGTAAGTTTTCTATCCCTTACTAATGATTTTAAAATATTTTTCCTCATTTAAATAATATTAACGAGGGTAAATATATAAAAAGTATTTAGGGAGTATTACTTAGATATGTCTTTTTTAGTATTAGTAGCTTCATCATTTATCGAGTTTAAACAATGATTTTTATCGATTCGGTCCAACATCCATCGTAATATCTCTCCCGCGATTGATAACGTTTTATCTCGCTGATTTTTGCCCAATACTGATGATATGGTTTCCTTGGGGTTTCCAAATTTATAACCACCATCAATAATAAAAATGGCACTGAAGAAATCAGCACCATTAACATTAGCAAATATATCTATTGCACGAGCCGTTCTATAAAACCAAACAGAAATCATTCGTTTATTTCCAGTAAAAAGATATTTTAACACCATAAAGGCGGCTACTATGGGGAGTAAAAGATAAAGTAAAATTATAGCAACAATTAAAATAACTAGTTCGATCATTTATTTTTTTATGAATTTACCTTCTCCTTCTAAATTATCACTTTTTGATTTAACTAAGTAATAACCTGATGGATACTTTGAGACATTAATACTGAAATCATTTAATTCACCAAGGTAAAACATTTTATACACACATTCACCTTTAGAGTTAAATATTTTTATATTATGGTTAACAGGATGCTCTCCCTCACTATAAACTAATTCTAAATTAATAAAATCAATAGCAGGATTTGGTATAATATTCAAACCAATAACTTTGTTTGGGGTAATATTAACTGAAACTGGGTAGAATGTTTCGGATTTTCCATCATAATCAATTTGAGTTAATCTATAATATGATATTCCTTCAAATGGAGTTTTATCAATAAAAGTATAATCTCTTTGTGTGTTAGAATTTCCTTCCCCTGGTAATTCTCCTGCAAGACTCCATTCATAAGCATCTTTACTTTTTTCTATTAAAAACTTATCGTTATTTACTTGAGATGCAACAGAAAAATCAACAGTAACTCCATTATTGCTGTTACTTTCGGCACCAAATGATATTAATGTGATAGGTAATGCACTTCCCCCATGGTTAAATCTCATATTAGGTCTATAAAAATTAATAAAACCTGTATTAGGGGGAGCTGTACCATCATTGTAATTATATACTACTGTGTTAGCTTTTGAGGTATATCTAAATGAGGGATAACTTGGATCCCAAGACCCATCATTATTAACCCATTTTATTATAAATCCTCTATTTCCATCATAATAAAAAAACTGGTCTAGTATTATTTCATTCCACCCATATTCCCAAGTAACATCACCTTCAAATACCTTTGTCCAACCATCCCAAGGACCATTACCATCTTCAGGAGAATCTGCAGTAAGAAATTCTAATTCATCAGTATAAGCCATAAAAATTGATTGGTTATTCATAGTAGAAGATATTACATTAGTAACATCATAAGACATTTTATCAATTATAATAGGGGCAGGGCCTAAATCTGAGGTATGATACAAAGCAGCCGACCAAGAATAATCATAATAACCATAAGTTGGTACTCTTCCATTATTAACAGTTGAAGCAGAATTCCCCACTTCAGTATATTCTAATGATCCACCCCCAGATCCAGCAGTTCTTAAAATCATTACTTGAGTACAAGTATTATTAGTAGCACAATTATATTGATTTAAATGTACATATAGAGTACCTGTATAATTTGCTGTCCAATTAATATATGAGGTATACCCACTACACCCTGAGTAATCATCATTAAATCCAACAGCAGTTCCTAATTCATCAATTAGAGTTAATTGTGTATCATAAGAGGCTAAAACACCTCCATAACCATCACAAGTAGAAAACTCATATTGATCACCTGATATAATGTTTACTTGGATAACTTCTCCCGCCCAATTACAAGTTGTAGCAGAACCCCAAAGCCCATCAACAGGATCATAAACAGATGAAGGGTAATAATTAGTTCCGTTGTCACATTGTGTATTTCCTGCTAGATTAACAAAAAATAACAATAAAAATAGTAAAATAATTTTTTTCATAGTGTGTGTGTTTGTTATAAATATATACAATGTTTAAATAAAAGGAAGTTATTTATTGCTTTTTATATTTCCTCCTAATTCTTTCATTATTTTTTTATATTGTATTTTTTCGTATTTAGTTAAAGAGTCATACCATTTAGGAAATTCACCACCTTTAACTTCAAATAATTCTTTTTTAATATTTTTCATTTGTATAAATTTTACCTAGTTTTAATATAGTATTTTTAGCTTCTTCAACTGTTATTTCAAAATGTTCTCTATCTGAACTAATCCTACAATAATCTAATTCTTTATGAACTTCTCTTTCTAAATTATGTCCATCGTGGCATTTAAAAGCCCATACTACCTTATAAGGTGAAGGTACCCCTGTACTTCTAGATATTTCTTTAGCTCGTATTTCTGGATGTTTACCTGTAAATCCAATTTTTAATATGTTGGGTATAGTTGAATTTGAAAGAATATAAACATAATAATTCCCTTCTCCTTGAAAATAAGTTTTCTTCTTTCTTCTTGTAATATAAGTAAGATTTTCCCAACCATTACCATCTGGGGTTAGGGTATAACCTAAAATTTTCTTCCAATCTTTTTTTATATTTACAAGATCTAAATTTTGTTCTTTACTTGTAAAATAATTAGATGCTTCTTTAACCGTTAATTGTTTCATATTCCTCTTCTTTTTGAAATTAAATTTCTTTCATTTAACACTTCACTTGATATTATAGTAGAAGTATTGTTAAATTTAGATAAACGATTAGTACCATAAGCATATAATGGACCTTCATAAATCTCATTATCAATACGTCTTTGTCCATCAAATGATCTAAAATCTCTACAAGTAACTCTATACCATTTTTCTAATCTGGGTAGGAATACTTCTAAATTTTTAGAATCATTAAAGTCATTTTTTAATTTTTCAATGTGTCCTGTTTTCTCCATTATATAACAATTATTTTAATTTGATTATTTATTGTTTCTTTAGGTGTTGGATTAGTATTTCCATAATACCCAACCCCTCCTTCTGTATTAAAAACTGTTTCTATAAAAATATTAATAGTATCCCCAATCATTTCATCATCTAACATAAAATTTTGTTTAGGTTTGTAATTATATTTTGAATGTGATCCTATAATCGTTTCAGCATAGGGGCATTCAGTACAAAAATGTTTAGGTATCTGATATCCAGCAATATTAGTTGGTGGGTGTAAACTAATTAAATCATTTATAGTATAGGTATATGAACCAAAAGGTATAGGGGTATTTAATGTGTTATCATTAAACCATCCTAAATATGAGTACATAGGTGTTTGAAATCTTAATGTATCAAATACAACCCAATAATCAGAATCAAAATTTGCTTCAATTAAAGGTACTCCATTGATAACATATTGATCATTTAATGGTGTTAAATTACCTTCTATTTGAAAATAATTTAATCCATTCCAATCTATCTCATAATAACCATTAGCGTTTGGGAAAATAGGTACCCCTTGATAAATAACTGTATAATTACCATCACAATTACCATTACAAGGTGATTGGTGGATTGACTGTTTTGTACAAGATGATAAAATTACTAATAAGTAAAACACAAACACAAATACAAAAAACATTTTTTTTGATTTTTTCATAACTTTTATTTTAATAAACTTTTAATAAATAATGCGATTAAAATTGGCCATACTATGATGCCCAATATTCTCTCTCCCATACTAAATTTGGGAGCATTTTCACCCATAAATTCTAATTGATTTTCATAAGCATGAATAATAACTTCAATCAAAAACATTAAACAAACTCCTATTCCAAAATATATCATAATAACCTTCATTTTTTAATACGCCGTGAATATACGAACTCTATTTGGGGACTCCAAATATTTCCGCAAAGAAAGTTAAATGTGTTTACGATAATAGTTTCTACGTTGATCTTCTTGAACATATTCTATTGGAGCAACCTTACCACAATGAGGACATGATAATTTTTCAATATTAGCAGCTTCATTAATTTTCCATTCACCATTACAAGATTCACATTTGTAAATATATGTGTGACGAATAAAAACTTTATGAGACATAGGATAATATTTCCCATAAATATAACATTTTTTCATTTCTAACTAGTTGCTCTTTATCACCATCATCATACTTAAATACGTATATACTCATATGTAAAATAACTTGGAAATCCCATATTTTTTTCGTATATTAATATCAAAACAAAGATGATGAGTAAAAGAGAAGAAACATTTTTAAATATGGCATTGGACTACAAAAAGCAGTATAAGGAATGTGCTTGGTGGAAGTTTAAGAAACGCATTGAATTATATAAAAGTTATCAAAGTGCATTCGAGTTGTTTATTCGATACACTAAAGATAAACCAAAACAAAGATGAGTAAGTTAAAAAATAAATTAAAAGAGGTATCTAGTAAGATTTCCAAAATAGGAAGAAATGGAAAAGCAAATTGGATATTCTTTGATAAACCAAAACAAAGATGAGAAAAGAAATTAATATAGATTGGTGGGCAAAAGATGATTGGTATTTTATACCCACATTTAACCTACATGTAGAATACAGATGTTTTAGCTTTTACTTTCTAAAGTTTACTTTGGAGTTAGCTTATTAAAACAAAACAAAGATGAGTAAAGAAAAACTAACAAAGGAAGAAATAGAAGACATTAAACATCTTCACAAAAATCTACTAAAGGGTTTAACAATACCTAAAAAGTATAAAGAACAAAGGGAACAAACCTTAAAAGATAATCTAAACCAAAACAAAAAAGATGAAATTACCTAAATGGAAATTAAAGTTAATGGAAGACTTAATCAAAGGTAAAGTTGCTTTAGTTAAAACTAGAATGGGTTATCAATATAAACCAAAACAAAGATGAGTAAAACACAACATGAAAAAGATTTCACACAGAAAACATATTTTACCATTTGTAAAATTAGTGAAGCTAACAAACATTATATCGTAACTGATGTTGTTTATAATGATAAAAGATATGATTTAATTAATTGGAAAGATATTCTTGCTTGGAGAAATTTACCGCCATATAAAAGGTGGTTTATTGAATGTCCTCCTAAACTATTAAAACCGAAAGAAGATGAGTAAAGAAGACGAAAAAATAGGAAAATTATTGGATGATGAATTCTTAAAGAAATTAGTAGAGATAGCTAGAATTTATGGTTGGTCAGGTGACTATATGGAAATTGGTGAATTTATAATGTATCTACATAAAATAGTTGGAATTAATATTACACATAAAGATATAGAACCATATGAAGAAGATGAGTAAAGAAATAGAAAATATTTTATTTGGTGTATATGAAAAGGGTGTAAAACAAGAAGATTGTGACCTAACAGAAGTATATGAGAAATTGATAAAACTATTAAAACCAAAACAAAGATGAAGATGAGTAAGAAACCAAGATATAGGATAAAGGAGTATAACCTTCCTTTTAATAGAACACAGTGGGTTGTACAAAGACGGTCAATATTTGGTTTTTGGTATAACCCAAATAATATAGACGGTATGATAGATGGTTGGTATGATTCGTTAGAGAAAGCTGATAAAATATTAGAAGCGGAGTTACATAAGACAACTAGTAAAGTTGTTAAAGAAGTTTACACT
>TARA_R110001583_G_scaffold29973_2_pt1 | contig 18016 bp, 23 predicted proteins | sample TARA_R110001583 | Tara Oceans TARA_R110001583 (sample SAMEA4398432) | marine metagenome | biome: Polar Biome; feature: [MES] marine water layer (ENVO:01000295) within the mesopelagic zone...; material: water (ENVO:00002006), including particulate matter (ENVO:01000060) such as...... | reverse complement strand
AATACCGTCACCGTTAGTGCTCGTGGAGTCCATGCGGGCGGCGGGTCTGCTGCTACTCACGTTGACGGATCCCTGTTTTATCCGTTCCAGCCAACGGGATCTTTTGCGGGAACCCCTATTCCAGCGACCTCTGGCTCTTTGCTGGTGGCTGGCGCTCCGCTTCAAGCCGGGTCTATCTCGGTAGAGGTTGATCAAGGGATCATCTATCGTGAGAACGTGCATGGAGACGACTACGTCGTAGATGGCTATGTCGGCGGCATGCGAGCCGTGACCGCCACCCTCGATGGCTGGAGCTTTTACGACTCAACCCTGCTTGAGGCTATGGACGCGCGTAACCGCACCAGTGCCCAGATCCTCTGCCAGCAGGGAGAGTCTGAGAACGGCATCTTTGCCGTAGAGCTGCCCACATTTAAGATTGAAGAGCCCGACATGGACCGTGGCGGCGACGAAGTCACCGTGTCTTTGACCGGCCAAGCAGTCGGAACCACCTCGGAAGACGAGATTTACATTATGGTGGGCTAACCACCTCACAGGACGGAGCACCCCGTGGAACTGAGCACATGGAATGTCCAGGAGTACGAACTAACAGATTCGGACGGCGAGAAAGCAGTCATTCTGTTTCGTCCCCTTACGCAGGGCTGGAGAACAAGACACCTCGAGATAACCCTTGGCCTTCAGAGGGCGGCGGAAAAGGTAGCGGAACTTCAGGAGGGCGTGTCGGAGGCACCCCCGTCCAAGGAAGATTTCGCGGCCCTGATAGCCGCGCAAACGAACGCAGACGAGGTCCTCTCTCAGTTTCGGGGAGAGTTGTTCCGCGATCTGATTGTGGGATCCAAGAACCTGACCATCGACGGAGAGGTCCCATCAAGGGACGATCTGATCTTGGCGGTCATCGGAATCGAGACCCTCGGCCAGGGACTGGCTCAGCACATCATCTCCGAGGGCCACGTATCGGAGTCCGAGGGAAAAGACTAAGGGCCGCTTTTCAGTACGTTGCAAAGGGCGAGCCCTCTCCCGAAGAAGCTGACCTCTGGGAGAAGTCCGGCTGGACCGGGTGCAAGCTTTGGGGATCCTGTGGAGGCACTCGGTGCAAGGACGGAGACCCTGATGAGAAGGGACGCCTTCGGTTTCGTACTCCCGTGCTGATGCCTCGGGACAGACCTCAAGGGTGCCACCCGGTTGACAGGCGGCTCTCTGCGTGCCCATTAAGGGAATGTGATCCGTGGGTATGGTCTGCTGTTCACACTTGGAACTCGTGGACTACTTTCGGGGGATCTCCGGCCCCAGGAGCTCTGTCTGAGCAGCCAGCTCGACTATTAGATGCCCTAGCTATAATTGATGCAGAAAGCGCCCTAGTGCGAGCGTATCATTCCGAGGTGCAAGTAAGACGATCCAAGATGAGGAAGGGATAGATCATGGCTACGGGAATGGTGAACATCCAGTTCAAGGTGGACTCCAAGGGAGCCGTAAAGGAGATCAAAGCCCTCGGCAAGACCATCAAGACCTCCGAAAAAGAGGCCACCAAATGGGCCAAGGCGGGCTTCTTCGCTTCGGCAGGAGCCTCTGCCTACAAGCTGTCCGTAAACCTTCTTAGGAAGGCGCTTACATCCCTCATTGGCCCTATTAAAGACTCGGTCTTTGAGATGGGCGTCCTTGGCGACCGGATTGCTAAGGATGCGCGGATGATCGGCGTGACCGCAGAGCAGTTCCAGGTAATGGAGTTCGCGGCAAAGAGGTCCGGCACCTCGGTCACGGCGGTCAACAACGGCATGAAGAAGCTGGGCCGCGTGATGGTCGATGCCCGAAACGGGTCGAGGCAGATTAAAGACACGTTCAATGCGCTTGGCATCGAGCTCATGAAGAGCAACGGAACCCTTAGAGACACCTTCGATGTGTTCCTTGAGTTAGCCGACAAGTCGATGGTCCTCGGAGAGTCGGCAGAGCGCACGGGCGTTCAGATGCTCTTGCTTGGAAGGTCTGGAACCGAGCTGTCGAACATGCTCTCGCAGGGAAGAGATGGCGTCTTAGATCTTGAGGCCGATCTCAAGAGGCTTGGCGCCGTTATGGGCGAGGACGCTCTAGACAATAGCGAGTTGTTTGTTGATCGGATGGCGGATCTTGAACACGCCTTCCGAGGCGTGAAGATTCGATTGGGCGAGGAGTTGATGCCCTCGTTCACCGCCTTTGCTTCAGACCTAGCGACCTTTCTAGCGAATCTGGACGTTGGGCCTATTAGGCGACTGGCCGAGGCGATGGGCGATGCGTCTCAGGGGTTTCTTCTGGCGGGACAGCGGTTGGGGCTTCTTCCTGCGCTGTCTAGGGACGTGGGAGAGTCCTTCAACGAGACATCAAGGGACGCTGACGATCTGATCAATAGGCTGGATGAGGGCGCAATAACAATTAGCGACCTGGCCCTTGCCATGAACAATCTGGGCGTAGACAGCAACATTGCTCTCTCTAGGCTGAGCGAGCAAACCTTCCTTCCTTTACAGCAAGGGGCTGCGGCAAGCGCGGCTGCTATATACCACCTGCTTATGCCCATCCGGCTCCTTCTTCTCGCTTACGAGAAGATGACGGGGGTCCACTTCGACCTTAAGGGGTCCGTTCAGGAGACTACCGACGCTTTCTTTTCAATGGCAGGGTCGTTTGAGTCGGCTCAGTTTGCGGGGACTGGGTCTTCTGAAGAGTTTCAAAGAAAACTCAGGCTCCTTAAGCTACGCATAGAGGACATTACAGACGCGCAAGATCGAATGGCGGAAGCCTTTGATGTGGCCGATCTTACGGGGGCCTCGGAGGAGGAGACTGCCCTCCTGAAGCAGTATGTTCTCGTTACCCAGCAAAGGATGGACGCTGATGCCGAGACGCTGCGCCTCGGGAAGGAAAGGATTCGGCAGCAGGAGGAGGAAGCAAAGGCGGAAAAAGAGCGGCTCAGGCTAATAGAAGAGGGGCGCCTCGCCCTTCGGCGCAGGATTGCCAATCTGGAGGCGCTTCGGAAGAAGAAAGAAGACGACGCAGAAGCTACTAATAAACAGGCAAAAGCCCTTAAGGAACTCCTAGAAATCGAGGAGTACTACAACTCGATTCAGGACAGGTTCCTCAAGTCCCAGGAAGACATTTACAAAGAGTTTTTTGAGATAGACCGTGGCGACACCTCAGAATCGTTTATGCAGGGACTCATGGACGAGCAGTCGTTCAGGAGGCAGATGGCTCTTGGGGCAGAGCAGGAACTGAGAACCGAGTGGGCCCAGAGAAACGCGATTATCATGGAGGGCCTGAATACGGGCAGGGTTCAATACGCCAACAACGAGGAGGCGCTTACTAAACTTTTCGAGGACACCTACAACCTTCGCCAGCAGAACGATGCCATGTATGCGGCTGGCAAGATTGAGATGGAGAACGAGACGAACTCGGTCGTTCTTGAGAACCAAAACCAGCAGATGTCTGCCATGCAGGACGTTATTAACTCCTCTGGGCAGATGTTCGGGGCCCTTTCCGACATTGCGATGGATGCCTACAGAAAGGGAGATCAAGAGGCCCTCTCCCACGCAAGAGCATTGTTTGCCGTTCAGCAGGCAATGGCCCTGGCGGGAGCCACAGTCTCAACCGCCCAGGCAATCACAAACGCCCTTGCTACCCCTCCTGCCCCGCTGGGCATTGCCCTCGCTGTCGGCGCAGGAATTGCGGGAGCAGCTCAGATAGCAACCATCATTGGAACCAGCATTCAGGGTATCGGTGACGCGGGACTAACCAGCGACACGCTAAGGAAGGCTGGCCTTAACAACCACAGCGCCATCGCGGTTAGGAACGACGAGACCATCCTCGACCCGGTGGGCACCAGGCACATCACAGAGATGCTTGAGATACAAAAAGCCCAAATGGTTGGGTCGTCTTCAGAGCAAAAGATCTCGACCACCGTTGAAATTGACGGCAGGGTTCTCGGAGAGAGCGTAGACAGTTATATGATTCGTCAACAGGAGCGCGGGCTGGCGTACTCCAATCGAGTAAGACAGGACTATTTGTAATGCTGACAGCCTTTTTCCTGAAAGACGAACTCAACGGAAAGATCATATCTAGGTCGAACTATGAGGCCACTCCCTCTGTTGACGGCAACTACACCGAGAACGTCTCGGATCCTCGCCCACGAGTCATGTGGAGTTCGGGGATGGACAACCTCTCGTATGCTTCGTCTTTCACAAACTTCTGCGTTGATCAACAGAGCCGCTACATAGAACTCTCGGCAACCGCATCAGGAAGCATCACCACGATTACGGTGCCGTTCGGCTCCTATACAGGGTCACAGTTGGCTACATCGATAACAGCACAGCTCGCCGCGTCTACATACTCTGGTTGGTCCTGCGGATACGACGCTGGCACAGGAAAGTTTACGCTAGGCGGGTCCCCGGCACTGTATATCCGCTGGAAGACCGGCTCTCACGGATCTGGCGGCGACAAGACCAACATGGGCGCGGAGCTTGGGTTTGACACGACTAGCGACGATGGCCCCACCCTGAGCATCAGCGGAGACGAGTCTCGATGGGGAACGCATACGTGGATTGCCTTTGACCTTGAGGCCACCCCCACAGTGGGAGCCTTCCTGTGCGACCTATATACGGGCCTTGGCGAGACCATAGACACTTCCAACGTCACGATGTACGGGGGCACCTCGCTTCTTACGGGGACCTTCCTCGCCAACGCTCAGTCTGGAGCTTCGTACACCCTGCCGTTTTCTACAGAGCCCTCCGATGAAGAGAACAAGGTGCGGGTGGCCTACCACTCTTCTGGGGAGGCTAAGGCTCAGTACTGGCTATTTTCTTGGCGCCACTTCGATGAAGAGACTCGGCACAGCGTGAAGATTGTTCGGGGGATGTCGAAGACCTCGAGTTTGACGAGAACCGTCACCACTCTGCGAGGGCATGGATTGGTGAGCGCGCAGAGGGGCCTAGGGATCAACAACTACTACCCTGTAGAGAACCTGAGAAGGTGGTCACTCCCTCTGGCTTTTGACAGTTGGGGCGAGGTTGACTATCGGAACGTAATCCACGGGGTGGTTCGTCACGGCAAGCAGGACGGACTTCTTTGGGCGCTTCGGTGGGACGACATCTTGTCTGGTGCCGTAAACCCAGAGGACGAAGCCAACAGGGGCTTTCTGGTTTACGCCGCGCTCCACGACTACTCTCGCGATACCTACGTGGGTCAGGCTGCAGAATACTTGTCGGGGGAACTCAAGCTAGAGCAGGTTAGATGACCGCCAAGATCGACTTCAGCAAGAACGCGCTCCATTTGGCGTATGTGTTCTATGGGGAATACCACGACGAGGCTGGCGAGCTCAGGTCTGTTCGGTGGTGCGGCCCCAAGGGGCGTGTCGGGAGCGGGCTTCTCTTCCCCCTTCCCGCCAACGTGTCCAGCAGCGGCTCTGCGAGGACCACTGTTTGGGAGGCTAGGCTGTCTCGGTGTTCGTTCGACATGAACCTGGGTGGCTGGGATCAGCACATCCAGACGGTTAACGACCTGTCCTTCAACGTAGACATCTCTGGTGGTCCACAGGCTACAGACGGAAACATCGGTGACTTAAGGCGCGACATAATTCACGGTCGCTGGCGAAACAAGCGAGGGTTTCTTTGGTTAGTAGATCTCGACACTAACGATTATCAGCTAGTTGCCTCTGGAGCTTTCGACAGAAATCCAACCTCGATCTCCGCAAACAACTTCGCCATCACCCTTGGCGTTACGGCCTTGGTCCCGTCAACAATTCCCTTTCCATGCGCCCAGATCCCAGAGAACACAAACAGCTACACCTACGAGCAAGTAACCAACGCACAGTTCTCGTACTACTTGCCCACCCAATACATGCTTAGCCCAGATCACTACGGCAAATATGTGGGCCCTACCTTCGGACACGCGACAGCCGCAGGAGACAACTACGTCTGGAGAGAGGTAGTTCCTTTCGGCAGAAGGACTAACGGCCAAGGCGGCGCCTATGTTTTTTGCTTTGTTTCTCCGGTGATTAATTGCTTCGTTCCCGAGATGTTTTATGAGCTAAGCAATAACGAGAACAGGCCTTTTCACGTAACCCCAGGGACTACGGTAGCCGGCGGCCTAACCCTGCAGACGCTCAACAATGTAGACCCAACCAAAGGGCCCACGGGAACCTGGCTAAGGTTTTCGACCGGGTCTACTCAGAACTTTATCTGGTGGGGAAACCAGTTCCGCGACATAGACCCAGCCAACCCTGGAAACACCGAGGGTGGCCCTATGAGCAGGGTCTTCGCTCGCGTCTCTGGACATGGCACCGGGGTATTTGATCGCCTCGAGTACGACCTCAGCGGAAACAACCCCATAGCGATTCTTCAGGACGGGGGAAGCCCCGTTTCTACCCTATGGGAGGTGCTGGACGACCTAGTCTCTAACCCAGCCCTGATGAACTCGCCGGGAACGGTTTGGGGAACGGGAGCTGTCTCCGACTTCCAGTCGAGCTCGCCAACCGCTCCCGCCGTCCAAAACTCTGTTGAGTACTACAACCTCGCCTGCGCCGTTCCGCGAGATATTGTGGAGAGGTCCCCTTCTTTCAGGGAAATGATCCAATCGCTTGCCAGCTCATTCCCTTTTGATGTTGTGGACCGCTTAGACCCCGTCCTCGACGAGTGGAGGTGGTATCCCATTTGGCGCAGCGGATTCCTCTCTGCCCCAGATCACATCTTCACGGTTGCGGACATGTCGAGGACGGACCCTCCGTCTATTCAGCAGTATGACAACGCGGACGGAAAGTACGCGAACCAAGTAAACGTGAGGACGCCTGAGTACTACCGGACCCCAACAAACGCGACCACCAGTCTTGCTCCAGGGGCGAGTGCGGGCGGAGAAAACAAGATTGATCCGACCTATCAGGAGTCGTTTCGATACAACGACGTGTTTGAGCAAGGCCCCACCAAGGAGGGTCTCGTTGTTCCAGAGTCACTTGAGTGGGATCACTGGTTACACACCGGCAATCTGGGCAATGGATCTGCAGCCCTAATTCTGGGCACAGAGCGAGCTCAGCCGCAAAGGACGGTGATGGCTCTTCATGGGCACAGGTCGTTTTCAGTTGCTATGGGAGCCTACGTTAGGTACTCCATCCCTGGAGTGAATAAAGAGGTTGGCATGGTTCGCAAGATGCGATTCGACTATGATCTCCAGCAAGTGCAGATGACGACCTACCATGTTGATCATCCTGTTGGCGGCAAGGCTTCGGAAAACGAGAACAAGGATTACCAAGAAGAGCCTGACCACATAGACAACGAGTGAACAACAAGAGGAGTGCGAAATGCCGGGTGGTGTAAGTTATATAGGCGACCTATCTGTGGTCGAAACTGGTGGAGAAATCACCTCCGCCTCGGTTGGCGACAAGGCTCTGAAGAGCGCGTGCTCTGACAATGTTTCACTCGAGGTAGACAGCTCGACTGGAAAACTGCAGATCAAGAGCGCGGGCAGCTCGCTTGCTAACGGTGTTCAGCGCGATCAGATGTCCAAGTTCAGCGGCGCGTGGATACGTGGCGCGCTCACTGCGTCAGCGGCTGCGGGCGGAGTCTTCAGCCTTGAGAACACCTACGGCACTAACCTTGTGATCACGCGCGTCATCATCTACCTCACTGCCCTCACTGGGTCTTCCGGGAACATGAACGTGGGCGTTGGTGCCAGTGGATCAACAAGCTACGCCACGCTGATAGACGCCCTAAATGTGAACAGCGCCACGGGCGCATACGGCAATATAAAGAATAAGGGGTCTGGCGGTGAAGAGTCTGAACTTTGGGGAACCTCTAAATACATCACCGCATCCTTGACCGGCGAAGCCGGATCACTCGCTGGCTTTTATGCCGTTCACGTTATCGACTTAAACTCGTAGAATAAACGCACCCCTCTCACGAGCGAGGGGCGACTAGCCAAGGAGTCTCGCATGGCACAGACAATCCCAATCTATATCCAGGGCGATGTAATAACCGCGCCGAAAACCGGCACCCTCCCTGCGTCTGGAAACCAGACCGACCCGATAGCCATAACTACAGGCTCAGGCGCTGTGTCGGCTGGACTTCTTTGGGGCGTTCACGGTGAGCTAAGCAGCCACAGCGGACAGGTAATTGTCCGGGTCTTTAGCGATGTGAGCGAGACTCGCGAGCTTTACAGCGTGACCCTCGACTACAGTGGTGGAATAACTCAAACCAGCGACCTGATGAGTTCGGCCATCCCGATGTTTGAGGCTCCGTATTTCACGGTCGAGTCTGACGGAACGACTGCGGGCAAAACGATCAAGATGAACTTCTACATCCAAGCTCTACGGTTCTAGGTCATGAGCGCAACCCGCTCTAATCCTCGCAAGCTAAGCCCGTCTCGGAACAACCACGTTCTGCGAGACTCGCCCAAGACTGCCGACTTTGATCCGCGAAACATGCAGACGCCTCTCAAGGTCTGGTGTCGGTCAGATCTCGGCGCTGTGCTGAACGGCAGCGATGTTTCAAAGTGGCTCGACATGAGTGGCAACGGCAGCGACTTCGCGCAGACCACCGCTGCGGACCAGCCCGCCTTCCAGCAGTCGGGTCAAGGGGGACGCCCCGAGATTTCGTGGGACGACCACCGGATGGTTGGCGGCGACTTCTACGCGATGATGACGGACAAAGGGGAGTGGACAATCGTCGGAGTTTTTGGGCAGGGTTGGTCTGCCGATCACTCAAGCACAGCGTTCCAGAACTCACCTAACGCACTCACTGCGAACCCGTCAGTGGGGCAGATGGGCTTTGGCCCAATGAACAGCGACGGATTCGCTGGTGGCGTCTACAACGCCGGATATAGCGACAGCGTGGCTGCTGCTGGCACGATTGGCGCAGAGGGAGATCCAGTAGTTGCCATGCTCTTCTCGGACTCTGGCGGAATAAAGAGCAGGCAGAACGGTGTGGCTGGATCGACAGCAGCAGCGAGAGATCTGACCAGCATCGCCACCACTTTGCGACTGGGCGACATCGCCGACAATGGGCGAGCGGATGAGTTCTATGACGGGCCTATGTCCGAACTAATGATCTTCGACGGCACGCTGCAGAGTTACGAGATGACGCAGATCGAGCAGTACGTGTCTGATCGCTACAACTTCAGGACGCAGTGATGAAGTGGTTAGTCTTAGAGAGCCTGGGAGCCGCTGAGAACCGCGCAGACGACTTGTCCGAGGCTATGGGGTATCCGCATCCGTCAACGGACACAGAGCGAGCCACGTTGCCGATAGAGCATCCGACGAATGACAAAGGCGCGGTCCCTATCGGGGCTAGCGTCTGGTCCTGGGTTGCCGACGACTCGATCGACATGGCTTCTTTGTTGACATCGACCGAGCAGGCTGCTTTGTATGACCGCGCAGAGATGGACTCTGCTGGGTGGTTCCCTGTAAACCCCCTCCCGACGGGTGAGTAATGGAGCGTCAAGTGAACACGGCAATGGCTCTCAAGATCGCCTTGTGGTGCGTGCCGGTCCTGTTCGGAGCTGGTTCGCTATTTCAAATGGTGGCCGGGAGCTCAGCTCAGGTGGCAGAGGTTGCTGCCGAGATTGAAGACCACCAGGCTCTGGAGTCTCATCCGGTCACCCGCGCCAAGCTAGAGATCATCGTTACCGAGCAGCGAGCAATGCGCGAGGACGTTGCAGATCAAGCAGTCAACATCGCCGCTATTTGTCAGGCCACCGGAGCCTCGTGTAGGTGATGCCGAAGTTCAGCCAGCGCAGCCGCGACCGCCTTGATACCTGTCACCCTGACCTGATTCGGTTGATGAACGCTGTTATCGAGCATGTGGACATCACGATCCTTTGCGGGCACAGGAGCCCAGAAGAGCAGGCGGATCTGTACAGCAAAGGCATGACCAAGCTCGACGGGTCGCCCGGTAAGATGAGCAAGCACAATCACGAGCCGAGCCTTGCAGTAGACTTCAGCCCCTGGCCGGTAGACTGGCGCGACCGAGAGCGTTGGATTGCTGCGGCTTACTACGTGAAAGCAACCGCCGACCAACTCGGCATCAAGGTTCGCCTCGGGGCTGATTGGAACGGGGACATGCGGTTCTCGGAATCCTTCTTCGACGCCCCTCATGTGGAGATCGCAACATGACAAAATCAAGAAGAGCGTTGATCGGCATCTCAATAGTCGCCATATCCGCAGCCCTTGCTCTGGCACAATGGATCGATCCGATCCCGCCAGACGAGCCCTCTGTGTCGGACGACGATGACTCCTCTGACGATGACGATTCATCGGAGGGAACCAGTGAGTGAGCGAGGACCTGCCACAGTGGTCAACGACCAAGACCATTGCGACCGTGAAGGAAGCGATGATGGAGGGGTTGGCGGAGAGAGACGCCTCAGAGGTTCAGGAGGCGAAGCTGCCTCTGAAGGTAGTGGTGGGCCTATGCGTTTTTTTAATAACGCAGGCACTTACGGTAGCTGGTCTCTATCACGATATTCAGTCAGACGTTCGGAGTCTCCAGGAGGCTCAGGGGGATCTTGATACTCTTGCTGAAGAGTCGGACCTTGAGGCGGTCAGGGCTCGCCTAGACGGACTCCAAGAGACGCTGACAGAGATAGAGGCTGACATGAAGAGCCCCCCTACGAGCATGGATCACATGAGAGTCATCGGAGAAATCAAAGCAGACCTTCGGTTGTTAGACCAAAGGCTCGACTGGCTGGAGAAAAGGTAATGACAGTTTCTGATTATATGGACCTCGCTGTTCGGGCTGGAGGAATCTCCCTGGCCACCTACGCTGTTATTGGGCAGGTCGTAAAGCCCCTCATCCGCATGATTGCTAAGTACCTCGACGACGACGGCAAGCTGTCGCGAGCTCAGGAGGAGTTCCTTCGGTGGCTTACTCGAGCCCTATGCGTTGCTATCGGTGGCGCGATGGGTTGCATGCCTCTCTGGCCGGGATGGTTTGAGCCGAGCTGGGGGCCGCTATTGGGTTGCATTGCCGGATCAATGTCTCCCGGCATTTACTTGGCCGTATCTAAAGCCCTGCCGAAGAAGCTCCAGAAGCTTATCTCTGGTGCGTCTGTGTCGAGGAAGGACTAATGGGGACGCCAATAGTCATCTGCGTCCTCGCGGCAGCAGCCCTAGGTATTTCTGCGTGGAAGTTCCCCAGGCTCCGGTCTGCGCTTATTGGCGCAGCTACTGCCGCTGCAGGGGTGGCCGCGATACTGATCGCTCTGGCTGGCGCCAAGGGAGACCTTGGCAGAGCAAAGAGGTCTGTTCAGGCGAAGAGGCAGATAAAGACTGCAGCCAAAGACCACAAGCGAGCCCTGATAGCGGAACAGAAGCGCGTTGACGAGGTTCAAGACAACATCGACTCCATCACCGAAGAACCAGAGCCAGACACCGCGTTAGACCTTGAGGGTCTGGCGGATCGGTTCAATAGCCGATGAGAGCCGCTGTGCTGGCCGCTGTGGCCTTCTTCGCTGTAGGGTGCGCCCACTCCCCCATCACGACAAAGAGCCTGCTTGAGGACTTCCCTAGAGCCTCGATTCCAGAGATAGAGCCTCGGTCCCCAGAGCCAGGGTGGTGCGACAATGCTCAACCCATAGGACCAGGCATAGATCCTGACTGCATTGGAATGCTTGTTCCCCCGAATCGCTTAGACGCTCTACTTGACGAGGCCGACCTTCTAGGGGAGTGCCGCAAGTCACTCGACCTTAGCTACGCCGGCAGACAGTCGGACAGAGACTACGCTCTTAGCGTTGTTCAGGCCCGTGAGGAACAGTTGCGGATTGCGAAAGAGATGCAGCCCAAGCTGTTTGCGGTGGGCGCCGCCACTGGCGCAGGGGCTGCAGCACTGTTGTTCCTCGTCACCCTATTAGCCTCGAGGTGATTGATGGGCAACAAGAAGAGAAGAGACCGCGTTCTTCGCAGGAAAGAGGCTCTAGAGGCGTTTAGTGCGCATCACGGAGTAGTCCTCAACGTACTTGCCGAGGTCATCTACGACCTGTCCTTAGAGGTATCTGAGCTGAAGACCGTCGAGCAGGATCAAATGTACTGCGCCGAGCTGCTCTACCGACTCGAGAACGGTGCTCGTTACGGTGACGAGGATCTTGCCCCTCTAAACGACTACGTGATCCCATTTATTGCTATGGCTGCTACCAACGTCTGGACGATGGCGGCGAGAAGAGACTCTTCTCTTCGTCGAGCTCGCCTGCCCAGAGTGTCGGCCAGTCTACATAAGGACGGAGGCCGGATTGCCAGTGGCATGAGCGCACGCATGAAGAAGCAGGCTCATGTTCTCAGGTTCCGTCTTTAGCGGAGCTTCCTTCGAGCGTACTCCGCGACGAGCGCAGCGTCTGCCAGCCCATCATGGGGGACTCTCCTCCTACCGGGCATCAGGTCCATTTCGGGAAACAACCTCGACACCATCTCAACAGCGTCTATCTTGCCCTGAGCCCGCTCTTTGCCGGAACGCTTAGGAAGCCCCAGGGTCCGCTTCCATTGCTGCGGCGTAGGCGTTTCATAGCGAACCCCAATGGCTATAAAGAGGGCGTCTAACCGACCCCAGTTAACGCCTGTGGTTAGGGTGGACATGGCTCCCTGACCGGGCCTGGTAGAGACGCGCTCGATGGCGCCAAAAAACGACCCGCTGCCCGCCATACCCCTCATCTCCAGAAGCCACGACAGGATAGTCCTCGTGTCCAAAGGTCCCTTGCTCCCGCTCAGCCGGGGCATGATGAGCTGTCCCTCTATTTTGCCCGCCTCGCTGATCGCTACAAGGGCCCCCGACAGCCCAGGGTCTACTCCAACGAAGATCATCATCTAGTCACCCTCTCCCCAAAAAAGACAGCCTCGCGAAGCCCCCTCTTTCTGGTTCGGGCCACAGGAACCCCCAGCGCGACTCGGTGCCTTCGGACGGTTTCTCCTGACATCTGGATCCCATAGGCAGCGGCCTCTGCAGCAATCTCCCGGTCGTTAGCCCTTGGCATATCCCGAAGAAGACGCTCAACCATGAAGCGGTTTGTTTCGCCCAGCACCGTAGCTGGCAGCCCGCGAACCCTTCGGTCGCACCTGCGACATAGGTCCCAGACCTCTCCGCTCTCGGTTATTTTCTTGCGCCAACCCTCTGGGCTCTTCGCCGGAAAGATGAGCCACTCATCCTTGCCGCACTCATCACATCGAACCACCGTGTACCTCATACTCGCTCCTTAGATCGGTGTTTTATGGGCCCATCCACAACCTTTTCGCAGGATGTGGTTTCGACCTGGACCCTGGTCTAGCACCGCTGCTACCCCCCGCAATTAACCACAGCGGCAGGGGGGCAACAGGTGGCTGACGGGAAAACGCCGCTGCTGGCTCCTAGAAAGGAATGTCGTCGTTATTTGGTGCGTCTAGGTCGTTGTACTCGTCTACCGACGAGGGACCCTCTATGGACAGCCCGGGAGCGGGCGATGGCGCTGAGCCTACCTCATGGGAACTGTTCGCCTCAGACGGAGTAGGCGCCCCCGCGTCACGCGGTCCACCCATCGCGACGTTCTGTTGAACGTACACATTGAAGTACCTCTTGCCGTTCTGAGCCACCTTGATGTCCATCTTGACCTTAACTACCGCGCCTTGGATCTGGTTTCGCACAGCGGCATAGTCAGAGAACCCTGCGATTGGGTCGAAGACGGGCAACTCGCCCATCGTATGCATGAAGAGGTCAAAGTTGTCGCTTGCCCTCTCCTGGGTCATCGAGGACCACCGCACCAGAAACTTGTCTCGGTGAACCCCTTCGACGATCTTCAGCGACCACTTGCAGTTCCACTGCCGATCCCGCTCGTTAAACCAGGCACCGAAGTCAATGACCTCGGTGACATAAAAGCCAGGGGAAACGGTTTCGTCCGTCTTGATGCGCTCGTTTGAGCTGGGTGAAGTGTCTCTGGCTGAGCCTACGTTGCTCCAGTAGTTAGACATTGCTCTCTCCATTGTTAGTGCCGCCGAAGACTTCCTTGAAGGAGTCATTGAGGGCTGTGAAAGTCATGGGTATTTTTGCTGGCAGCATCTGGTCAGGGGTGCCCCTGCCCTTCGCGTCGTACAAAATGCCGTTCAACTCAGTGGGCTGCGTGATGAGCCATCGCTTGCCGTCGTTGTCCATGTGAACACCGAAAAGAAAGTCGATGGCGGAGTGTAGGATGCCCCGACCCGTGCCGGGAAGGTTGGAGCTCTGAATCATCGCGCCGGTCTCGATCATGCGACCGTCTACTCGTTCTCGGGCCGGAACCGACTTGGTGTGACCAATGAACAGTGGGCAAATCTGCTCACCCTCTTTGTTCTTGAGAGAAGCAAACCGGTGAATGCCCTCGGTCCAGGTTAGCTTTAACACCTCCCACCCCTTATAGGGAGCGTCCGACACGTGCTTTACGCCCAGCTCGCGGCAGACATGTTCGACGCATCGGAAGTACAGGTTATCGACAGTGTCGATGATGACGGTCCGGTACGGGTGCTTGGTGTACTCGAGTTTGTCCATTGCAGAGTTGAACGCATCCCAACTGCGGATCTCGCCTTCGGCTACCGACATGAGGTGTGCCCCCGGTTCGGTTGCTAGGAAGAGCGCGTTGGGCCACTGGCTAGCGAAGAACGTCTTTCCGATACCGGGCGGTCCTGCGACCATGTAGCGGCTCTGTGAAAGCTTTGTTCTGGGCTGGTGTTTGCCTTCCGGCAATTTGAAATCACTCACTGCTCTCTCCTTCTGCGGCCTGCGCCGCTGTTAATTCTGGGTGTAGATCTTCGACCACATCAAAAGCGTCCTCGGTTACGGACTGAGCGCACAGGTCGAGGTATTCACAGCGCCACATCGAGACACAGCTCGCGTCGTTCATGATCGGAAGACGCTTGCGCTGACGGATGTCGCTGGCTCGCTTTGACACTTCCCACATCTGGCTCTGCCAGTCGTCGATCTGTGTGTCGCTGTAGGTCATGTGCTCTTCGTACAAAAGCTCTGGCTTGTCCAAGTAGTACTGGATCAGGCGTGCGCGGAACTCAGCAAGCGTCTCGGGCTGCTTCTTTGTCCTCCGCCTGATGCCAGGGGTTTGAACGATGCGGTAGACGACCGTGCGGATCTTGCGACCGAGGATCATCGAGCTCGCCCAGCAGTAGGCCATCGGCTGAGACCTAGTCTTTAGGCCGAGGATATAGTCTGAGTTAAGCCTTGATGCCGTCTTCCACTCGCCAGCCTTGTCGTACCAGAAGCTTGAGGGATCGTTGGAAGGCCATCCGTCGAGCACACCAGCCATGTCATAGGAGCGCGACGGGCAACCCTTGGGGCTAACGACAGGCAGGCGAAAAGGAACTTCTCTGCGGTCAGGCCAGTCGCCCCACTTATCGAGCGACGCCTTAACCATCACCTCAACGATGATGGCCTTCTCTTCCTGCTTCTCATCAATGAAGCCGGCGGGCATTCGGATGGCCGCGCTCTGTCTCAGGTAGCGAGATGCCACCTCTGGGTCTTGACTGTCGATGCCCTCGTGAAAGGCAGAGCCCCTGATCAGGCTTTCGCTTCGGCCACGAGGGACCAGGCCAGCCACGTTTCTTAGGTAGTATTTGCGCTCGCAGGCCCTCATTCGGCCCATAGCAGAGTTAGTCAGTATGTTCGGTCGAGGCGAGTAGTGAAGTGTTTCCAACTGCTTCTCCAGGGTGCTCTGGTGGTTGGGCTCTAAGCTCATAGGTGCACACCATGCACACCGGGCCGAAGCCATAAATTGAGTCCTTACCGACCGGGAGGATACATCCCCACCGCTGACAGTGACTCGGTTGATTGATAGTGCCACGTAGGCGGGACAGTATTTGACCCGGCTTGATCATCTTTCCTCCAACTCTGCTTGTTTGCTGATTACGGCTCGCGCCACTACCTCGGCCAATCGCGGAGGCACAGCGTTTCCAACTTGTCGATACTGCGAGGTCTTGGTTCCAGAGAAGGGGTGACCGGCGGGAAATCCCTGTAGCGCGGCGCACTCCTGCACGGTCAGTCGTCGGCGCCCCGTTGCGAGCCACAGCGCGTCAACGCTGTGGCGTTCAAACTTAATCCCCCCCTCGCGGCCTCGACCGTACTCAATCCAGGGCCCCGCATTCCCTATCTGCACAGCGGCGATGGTGGTGCAGGGCTCGTCAGAGATGTCTCGGTAGCTACGCTTTTCCGATTCCCCTGAGTTTCGCGGGTTCGAGCCGCCACCGATTACTCGAGACGAGAACATGGCGTTTCCCTTCCCGCCAATGGTGGGGGCTGGCTCGCTGGTGGGGGCTGGCCTCTCTTGGCTAGGGTTTGCCTCGGTGTTCCTCATCCCCCCGAGCTCGCCCTCGAGCCCCAATGCCTGACGAACAGTCGCCCACGGCTTGAGCTGTCTGCCAAAGAGGTCCACCTGAGTCGTGGGCTTGCCATGCGTGGGCTCCGGCCAGTCGATGGGGGTTGGGCCCGCAACGATTATCAGGCGACGGCGATGTTGGGGAACACCGTAGTCCGAGGCGTTAAGTATTCGGGTTCCAGCCCACGGGAACCGGGCGCGAAGGTCGCCTAGGATGACCCGGTCCAGATAAGCAGCAGGGCACTTCTGGGGCCCAGCGCACCCGTCGTCGCACTCCTTGCGGTGAAGAGTGAGCCCCACTACGTTCTCTGCGATGAGCCACGTGGGTTTTGTGTGGTCGATGACTTCGACAGTCGCCTTCCACATGTCGCCACCGCGCTCATCTTCGGCGCCTTTCCGCTTCCCGGCTGTAGACCATGCTTGGCAGGGGAACGAGGACCAGATTAAATCGGGAGACAGGACTCCATAGTGAGCCAAGTCGCGAACATCGCCGCGAATTGCAGGGAACCCGGCTGCAGCAAGCGCGGCTGCTGCGTCCTGATCCAACTCAACGCATCGAAGGGCTTCAATCCCAGCAGCCTCGAGGCCGAGGGCAGCTCCGCCAGCACCTGCGAATAGTTCGATTGCTTTCATTGCCGAGATCCTTCCGCGCTAGTCCAGATGGACTCAAGAGACCTTCGCCCTCGTCGGGCGGTTTTTATGTCAGCAAGCGGCCTGAACGGGAGCCAACAGGCCCCCTCGTTTTCGCAGACAATTACCTGCCCAACCCTCGACCGACACCAGCCCCCCAGTTCCTGGTAGTCGATTCCACTCGAACCAAAGGTGTAATGCTTTCCCGCACCCTGGTACGGTGGGTCTACGAACCAAGTGGCTGGCCCAACAACCGGGCAGCTTCGATAGTCGCACTCGAAGAGCCTCCAGTGTCGAATCGAGTCCACCTGGGAGGCTATCGAACTTCTGACCCGGTCCCCCCAGAAGCTTCCCGGCCTGATCCCTTCACGCATCCACCTTGAGGGCTTGTTTCTCGGCCTTGACACCCCCCTGTTTACCCAGAATCCGACAAGCCAGCGAGCCTCTTGTGGCACAGGCAAGTCGTCTACACTCCCGCCGAGCGGAACGTCAGGTATGGAGCGTATCTCCTGCGGGCTGACTCCGATTAAATAACGCCATACCGAGGCAATCACCGGGTCGATCTCGCACAAGACAACGCGCCTGTCGGCGTACCTCAAGGAGAAACCAGCAGACCCGGCGAACGGTTCAACGATGGTGGCGTGGCGTGGCTTTGGGTAGTGCTTTGGTGTCACCCTCCACTTCCCTCCGTAGAAGCTAAAGAAGGGGCGTAGGTCTTTGTGGCTGCTTGGGCTCCTCATGGCGCCTTCCCTTCCATCAAAGAGACTCTCGGTGGTCCGTCCGACCAAGGCGTAAACACAACGACAGCGCACCCCTTGGTGGCTGGCCCGGTGTGACCATCGTCTCGGATGAACTTGAGACGACCAATGACAAGTCGGACCTCATTGGCCCGCCAGACCCAGTCACGCCACCACTTGGTGTCGGTGCAGGCAGGCAGCAGGCAGACCACGACCAGGCGATGGGCCTTGGACTGTTGATAGGCGCGCTCGACAAAGGCTCCAATGCCTCGGCCCCACGGTGGGTTCATCCATACGGAAGTGTTAGGTGCGGTCTCGGGAACCCAGTCGCTCCATTCGCTGGTAAG
>TARA_R110001583_G_scaffold50577_8_pt1 | contig 18029 bp, 13 predicted proteins | sample TARA_R110001583 | Tara Oceans TARA_R110001583 (sample SAMEA4398432) | marine metagenome | biome: Polar Biome; feature: [MES] marine water layer (ENVO:01000295) within the mesopelagic zone...; material: water (ENVO:00002006), including particulate matter (ENVO:01000060) such as...... | reverse complement strand
ATATGCTGAGCCTGGTAAGATTGCTATGATAAATACTATCATAAACAGTACAACCGGTAGTGTTACTGCTAGGGCTGATTTTAATAATAAAAGTAATTTATTAAGTAGTGGTAGTACCGGAAAAATTAAAATTCCAACAATTTTCAAGAATGCATATGAAATTCCTCAGGTAGCTACAATTGACCTTCAAGGTAAGAAACTAGTTTACATACTAAAAGATGACAATACCGTGACCACTATGCCTATTGATATAGTTGCGAATACTCAAAAAGGGTTTATCGTTGAAAAGGGAATTGAAGAAGGAACTACTATTGTTCTTGAAGGTGTAACTAAATTAAAAGACGGAATGGTCATAAGCCCGGCCAAGTAAGAATCCGCCATCCATCATAATACATAAATAGAGAACAATGTTTCAAAAATTTATAGATCGTCCCGTACTATCTACGGTTATATCGATTATTATAGTCATTCTAGGTGTTTTGGGTCTAACGACCTTGCCTATTGAACAATATCCTGAAATAGCACCGCCAACCGTACAGGTTACGGCTACTTATACAGGTGCTAATGCGGAGACCGTACTTAATAGTGTTGTTACACCGTTGGAAGAACAAATAAATGGTGTTGAAGGCATGTTATACATGACCTCTAACGCAAGTAACGATGGTGCCGCTACCATAAATGTATTCTTTGAACTTGGTACAGACCCAGACATTGCAGCGGTAAACGTGCAGAACAGGGTGGCTCGTGCCAATAGTGTTCTACCACAAGCTGTAGTACAGACTGGTGTAATCACCCAAAAGTCTCAGACTAGTGCGCTTATGTTCTTTTCATTGTTTTCTGATAATGATAATTACGATGCCACTTTTGTTGAAAACTACGCAAGAATAAACTTAGTACCTAAATTACAACGTATTAAAGGTGTTGGTAATGTTACGGTTTTTGGAGCCAAGGATTATTCTATGAGAATATGGATCAACCCAGAAAAGATGGCTGCTTACAACCTTATGCCATCAGATATTCAAAGTGCACTTAATGAGCAAAATCTTGAGGCAGCTACCGGAAAAATTGGTGAAAATGCTGATGGTGTTTATGAATATGTACTGAAATATAAAGGACGTCTTTCAGAAGAAGCCCAGTATGAGGATATAATTATTAGAGCTCAGGAAAACGGACAGTTTTTACGCCTAAAAGATGTTGCTGAAGTTGAATTGGGTGCCTTTAACTATGGTACCAAAAATGAAGGTATGGGTAAACCCGGTACCGCAGTTGGTATATTTCAAACATCTGGTTCCAATGCAAACGATATCATTAATTCCATTCAAACAATTTTAAAGGAAAGTAAGCAAGACTTTCCAAAAGGGCTTGATTATATAATACCGTACAATACTAAAGATTTCTTGGATGCATCTATAGACCATGTTGTCATGACTCTTATTGAAGCGTTTATATTAGTATTTATTGTGGTATTCCTGTTTCTTCAAGATTTTAGGTCTACCTTAATACCTGCTATTGCTGTACCAGTTGCAATTGTAGGTACGTTCTTCTTTCTCTCTTTATTTGGGTATTCCATAAACATGTTAACGCTTTTTGCGATGATACTTGCAATTGGTATTGTGGTGGATGATGCCATTGTGGTAGTAGAGGCGGTTCATGCCAAGATGGAAGAAGGGGCCAAAGATGCAAAGGTCGCTACCAAATCTGCAATGTCAGAGATTTCCGGGGCTATTATATCAATTACCTTGGTTATGTCGGCCGTATTTATTCCGGTTTCGTTCATTTCTGGTTCTTCGGGAGTTTTCTACCAACAATTTGGTATTACACTGGCTATCGCTATTCTAATTTCTGCAGTAAATGCGCTAACGTTAAGCCCTGCACTTGCAGCACTTTTCTTAAAGCCGCATAATCCATCAGAAGAACATAAAAAAGGTATAACCAAGCGTTTCTTTGGTGCTTTCAACACTGGTTTTGATGCGATTACTAACAAATATGTTGGGTCTGTTAAGTTCATTGCCAAAAGAAAGTGGATAACCATATTAGCATTGGTATTGTTTACCGGTGTAACTATTGTGTTGTTTCAAACAACGCCTTCAGGATTTATACCGAATGAGGATAGGGGTCTTGTTTTTGCTGATATTAGTTTACCTCCGGGAACAACTTTAGAGCAGACGCAAAAAACCGTGAAGAAATTAGATTCTATTTATGCTTCAATGGATATCATAGAGGCTAGAATGAATATTACTGGTTTTAGTTTATTGAACAGAGTAAATGGTGGTTCTTATGCCTTCTCTGTACTTCGTCTTAAAAACTGGAGCGAAAGAACAGAGCCATCACAATCTGTTGATGCTGTAGTTGGTAGTCTTTTCGGTAAAACTGCAGGTTTAAAAGATGCAAAAGCGTTCTTTTTTACACCACCAAGTGTTCAAGGTTTTGGTAACTCAACAGGTTTTGAAATGAACCTACAGAGTAAAGATGCGGATGATTGGCAGACTGTTGGGCAAACCACAAATGAATTCTTAGCTGCATTGAATGCTAGGCCTGAGGTTAAATATGCCATTACACAGTTCAACCCTAATTTTCCACAATACGAAGTACTGGTAGATGTTGAAAAAACTAAAACCGCTGGTTTAGCAGTGACAGATGTTTTCAGTGCCATGCAAGGATATTATGGAGGATTATACACTACAGACTTTAATAAGTTTGGTAAGCAATACCGTGTAATGATTCAGGCGAAACCAGAAGATAGAGCCAATGAACAATCCCTTAACCATATTTATGTAACTAATGGAAATGGTGAGTCGGTTGCCGTATCACAATTCGTTTCATTGAAGAAAATTTATGGTCCTGAGATTGTAAGTAGGTTTAACCTTTTGAGCTCAGTTAAAATTAACGGCGCCATGAATCCTGGTTATTCCACAGGTGATGCCATTAAAGCTATTGAAGAGGTTTCTGCTCAGATATTGCCCTCCAATTACACGTACGAATATTCAGGTCTTACAAAAGAAGAGAATAGTGCAGGTAGCCAGACGATCATCATATTTATATTGAGTTTGGTTTTTGTATACTTTTTATTGAGTGCGCAGTACGAGTCTTATATTTTGCCGTTTGCCATATTACTTTCATTACCAGTGGGTATTGCAGGTGCTATCGGATTTATAAACGTGGCAGGACTTGAAAATAACATCTACTTTCAGATTGCACTAATTATGTTGATTGGTTTACTTTCTAAGAATGCTATTCTTATTGTGGAGTTTGCGCTTCAGCGTAGAAAGCATGGCATGTCTATACTAGATTCGGCTTTAGATGGCGCAAAAGCGCGACTTAGACCAATTTTAATGACTTCATTCGCCTTTATTTTCGGTTTGATGCCTTTGGCCTTATCAACAGGTATTGGAGCGGTTGGTAATAGATCTATCGGTATGAGTGCGGTTGGTGGTATGTTAATAGGTACCATATTTGGGGTGTTTGTTATACCAGCCTTATATGTCATTTTCCAAACCATTCAAGAGCGCATAACTGGAGCTCCACAAGAAACCATTGAAGAATCAAAGAATTAGAAAAATCATGAATAAATTAGTAACAAATAAACTTATTCTGGTAGCCGTACTTCCGCTATTGCTGCAGTCTTGTTTTACGGCAAAAACGTACGAAAGACCAGAAGTAGAAATCGATAATCTGTACAGAACCGATAATCTGCCGCAAGATAGCGTGTCATTTGCATCAGTCTCATATAAAGACCTTTTTACAGATATACATTTAAAAACGTATATACAAAGAGGACTTGATAACAACTTGGATATTCGTATCGCATTACAAAGTATAACAGCTGCACAGGCATATGTTAAACAGGGTAAGGCTGGATATTTGCCTACCGTAAATGGTACGGCTACCGCAACAAGAACGGCAAAGACCAGTGAAAACGGTCAATTTGGAAGCTTTTTCACTCAGCCATATAACCAGTTTGAAACTTCTGGTACTGTTTCTTGGGAAGCTGACATTTGGGGCAAAATTAGAAGTACCAAACGTGCCAGTGATGCAAGTTACTTACAGACTGTAGCAGCCCACAAAGCTGTAAAAACAAGTCTAGTAGCGCAAATTGCCATTACGTATTATCAAATATTAGCATTAGACAAACAGATCGCGGTAACAGAAGAGACGATAGAAAACCGTTCTAAAAGTTTAGAGACTATTACAGCTCTTAAAGAAGCTGGACAAGCCAACCAAGTTGGTGTAGACCAAACTGCCGCCCAACTTTATGGTGCTCAAGGTCAATTATTAGATCTCAAAAATTCATTGTATCAAACAGAGAATACTTTAAGCATTTTATTGGGAGAGCAACCTCAGTCCTATGAACGCAGTTCTTTAGACGAGCAGTCTTTAGCCAATGAAATGAAACTCGGTGTTCCTGCCCTTTTACTTCGTAATAGACCAGATATCATGCAAGCGGAATATAGTTTGGTAAATAGTTTTGAGATGACAAATGTTGCTAGAAGTAACTTTTACCCATCTATTACGTTATCGGCACAAGGTGGACTACAAAGTTTAGAGCTTGATAATTGGATAGATTCGAGCTCTATTTTCGCCAATCTTGTTGGCGGACTTACGCAGCCAATCTTCAACGGTAGAAAAATAAGAACAGCTTATGAAGTAGCACAGGCACAGCAAGAGCAATCTTTATTAAACTTTAAAAAAGTGCTGCTAACTGCAGGAAAAGAGGTGTCCGAAGCTTTATACGATTATAATAACTCGGTAGAAAAAGAAGTTTTTGTTTCTAAACAAGTTATAGCATTGAAAAGAGCAGAAACCAATTCTGAAGAATTATTGAATAGTGGATATCTAACCTACTTAGACTTATTAACCGCCAGAGAAAACTCTCTGAATGCTGAGTTAAACTTAGTCGATAATAAGTTTTCTCAGTTATCAGCAACAGTTGAGTTGTACCGTTCTCTTGGAGGTGGGTGGCAATAAGATATTGTATATAATACTATGCAGAAAAGGAATGAATATTTAGAGCAAGCATTAACGCTTTTTTCTTTTTATGGATGTAAAAGGGTCGGAATGGATGATGTCGCTGAGACCCTTGGCATCTCTAAAAAAACATTGTACGAGTTGTTTGAAAATAAGAACAATCTAGTTCAAGAAAGCGTTGCTCTACTGCTTAAACGTACTCATGATAACATGAGTAGATTTTTTCAACTACCTGAACAATCTTCAGATCCGTTTAACAAAATTATTCATATTTATAGCGTGGGACTTAAGGAGTTAAGAAACTTAAGTCCTACTTTTTTATTTGGGTTAAAGAAATATTATCCACAGGCATATAAACTATATGATGACTTTACCCAGACTATAGTTTGGACATATGTTCTAGACCTGCTTCAAGAAGCGAGGAACAACGGTGAACTAAAAGACAACATTAATATTAAATTGATTTGTGAGCTATTTCTTCTTCGAATTAACGAAATTGTATTGCCAAATCGTGATTTCTTTGACAGCTATACTACAGAAGAATTATTAGAACATTTAATTATAGTACCGCTACAGGGAATTAGAAAACTTAAAACTAATTGAGTATCTCGAAAACTTACCACGTTTTAAATGGTTTCTTACTTAATTGAGAATTATAATACTTCACCTTCCCAGTTACTTCTTTACCCAGCCATTCAGGTTTTTGAAATGCTTCGTTTTCAGAATTCAATTCTATTTCAGCAACCGTTAACCCTTCATTATCACCATAAAATTCATCTACTTCATATACGTGATTTTCAGCCGGAATTTCATATCTACATTTCTCTAGAATTCCTTTTTCGCATAATTTTAATAAAGCATCGGCCTCTTCTACAGAAATCTCTTTTTCCCATTCAAATCTAGAGGTACCCGATGTGTTAGATTTACCCTTAACAGTAATAAACCCTAAATCACCTTTAATTCTTATTCTAACCGTTCTATTGGCATCGGTATTTAAAAATCCCTGAACTATTCGCGTTTTAGAACTTGCTAAAGATTTATAAGAATCTGATTTTACTAAAAATTTTCGCTCAATTTCTATCATATGATTAGGTACATCTACTATCCTTAAACTAAGATAAGTCTTAAATTTGCTTATGCCCAATGAAATACCTCAACGGAAAATTATCCATGTCGATATGGATGCATTTTATGCATCTGTAGAAGAGCTAGATAATCCTAATTTAAAAGGAAAACCATTGGCGGTTGGCGGTAGCGAAAAGAGGGGTGTTGTTTCTGCTGCCAACTATGAAGCTCGTAAATATGGAGTACGAAGTGCCATGAGTGGTTATTTAGCCAAAAAAAACTGTCCACATATTACGTTTGTAAAACCCCGATTTGAGCGGTATAAAGAGATTTCTAAAAAAATAAGGTCCATATTTTTCGAATACACCGATTTGGTTGAGCCGTTATCACTTGACGAAGCTTATCTTGATGTTACCATAAATAAAAAAGGAAATCCTTCGGCAACTTTATTAGCTACAGAAATTAGACAACGTATTTTAGAGGAAACAGGTTTAAATGCATCCGCAGGAATATCTATTAATAAATTTATTGCCAAAGTAGCAAGCGACATCAACAAGCCTAACGGACAAAAAACAGTAAACCCAGAAGAAGTAATTCCATTTTTAGAAGCCCTAGAAATTCGTAAATTTTATGGCGTAGGTAAAGTTACTGCTGAAAAAATGTATCAATTGGGCATTTTCACCGGAATTGATTTGAAGACAAAACCAATTGAGTTCCTAGAAAAAAAATTTGGAAAGAGTGGCAGTTACTATTACAATGTAGTTCGAGGTATTCATACGAGTGAAGTTAAACCACATCGTATTCCTAAATCGGTAGGTGCAGAAAGAACGTTCAATGAAAATTTAAGTAGTGAAATTTTCATGTTAGAACGTTTAGAGCATATTGCGCAAGAACTTGAACGAAGACTTAAAAAAGCCACAATTGCCGGTAAGACGATTACCCTTAAAATAAAATACAGTGATTTTACCCTAAATACTAGAAGTAAAACAATACCTTATTTCATTGCAGACAAAACGCTAATATTAGAAACTGCTAGAGAATTGTTGTATCAAGAAGAGCTACAAAACTCAGTTCGACTGCTCGGTATTTCCCTTTCTAACCTAAACACTGATAGTAAGGCTATTAAAAAAGATGAGGATAAATCAATATTGGTACAACTAAAGTTCGATTTCTGAATATTCAACCCTTAATTAACCTCTTTTATCTAAAAATTACCCCTGTTAACAAAAATTAACGGCATTTACTTGTGCAGCCCAATTCGCTAGAATAATTTTGACCTCTTAAATGAAAAAGAGTTTCTTAAAGTTTCTTCTTTCTATTTGTATACTTCTGACTAGTGTATGCAACCCTCTATTTGCTAATATCAATATAGGAGAATCTTTATTACATATTAACGACCAATATTTCACAACATCAACAAATAATAACCTTTTAAATGGTGTTCAAAATCAGAATGCCACAATTAAAGGCTCCCTTGATAATGTTGATAAGGTTCTAGAAATAGATGCTACTGAAATTGAGGAAGAAGAAAGTGAAAATTCTTTTATAAAAAAGGGAGGAGATTTTTACTACTCCTCAGCAACATTCTATCTTTTATCACTATTATTCTTATTTAGTTTCTTCACGAATAACAATAGATTTCAAAGGCTATTTACCCATTTTTATTATGTAAATAGGCGCTTCATTTTATTTCAAGTATTTAGATTATAATTTTTTGGGCAATTTCTATTGCCCACACTACTTCTTCATTTGGGCTTGTTAGATATAAAATTCTAAAGCCCTAAAATTTCATGCGTTTACGCATTTCCATAAACTCATAGTACCAATCATTTTAATTTAAAAGTTATGACCAAGAGAATTCTCCTGTTCGCCACCGTATGTGCATTATTTTTATATACTAGCTGCGAATCAAAAAAAGAGAAAAAGGAAGAACATGCCAAATTCCTAGTTACCAGTCCTATAAAAAAGGACACTTCAATTACCAAAGATTACGTCTGCCAAATACATTCTATAAGGCATATTGAAGTTAGGGCTCTTGAAAAGGGCTACTTAAAACAAATTCATGTAGATGAAGGCCAATACGTTAAAAAGGGCCAGCAGATGTTCAATATTATGCCCAACATTTACGAGGCAGATTTGCAAAAAGCAAAAGCAGAAGCAAAAGTTGCAGAAATAGAATTACAAAACACACAGTTATTATTAGACGGTAATGTTGTATCGAAAAATGAGTTGGCCATGGCTAAAGCAAGTTTTGATAAAGCTAATGCAGAAGTTTCCTTGGCACAGACCCATTTAGGATTTACAAATATTCGTGCACCATTTGATGGTATTATGGATCACTTGCATGTTAGAGAAGGAAGTCTTTTAGATGAAGGTGAATTATTGACCACCTTATCTGACAACTCTAAAATGTGGATTTATTTTAATGTTCCCGAAGCGGAATACTTAGACTATATCATTAGCACGGATAAAGACTCTAAAAAAGAGGTGGGTCTTTTAATGGCCAATAATAAGTCATTTAACCAAACAGGTATTGTTGAGACCATAGAAGGTGAATTTAACAATGCCACTGGTAACATTGCATTTAGAGCAACCTTCCCAAATCCTGATAAAATACTAAGACACGGTGAAACCGGCAGCATTCTTATGACGGTTCCTTTAAAAGGTGCCTTAATAATTCCTCAAAAAGCAACTTTCGAGATTTTAGATAAAAAGTTTGTATTTGTTGTTGGTCAAGACAATGTCGTAAAACAACGCGAAATTTTCATTGGTGCAGAAATGCCAAACTTATTTGTTGTAACCAAAGGGTTAACCGAAAAGGATAAAATTATTCTTGATGGTATACGTATGGTTAAAGAAAATCAAAAGATAGAGTCTGAGTTTGTAACTCCTAAGAAAGTGCTATCAAGTTTAGATTTATACACAGAATAACACTATCCAAATACAATAAGATATGTTCAAAAGATTTATACATAGACCGGTATTGGCTATTGTTATTTCGGTAATCATAGTTTTTACAGGGTTATTGGCAATTAAACAATTACCAATTTCCCAGTTTCCAGAAATAGCCCCTACCACGGTGAATATTTTCATCGCCTACCCAGGTGCAAGTGCAGACGTACTAATTAACTCTACCATTATTCCTTTAGAAACCGCTATAAACGGTGTACAAGGAATGCGCTATGTTGCTTCAGATGCTACAAGTGCTGGTGAAGGAACATTACGTATCATTTTCGAACCCGGTACAGATCCTAACCAAGCAGTAGTAAGGGTTAAAACTAGGGTAGATCAAGTAATGCCCAACTTACCCGAGTTAGTGCAAATGGAAGGAGTCGTAATTACTCCCGTACAACCCAGTATGTTGATGTACGTAAACTTGTTTAGTAATAATACAGAGGACAATGAATTGTTTCTCTACAATTACGCTTATACTAAAATTGTTCCTGAAATTCAACGTATCAATGGTATTGCAAGTGCCCAAATTTTGGGTAGCCGTAAATATGCTATGCGTGTTTGGTTGAAGCCAGACCGAATGAGAGCCTATAATGTATCTGCAGAAGAAGTTATGGAAGCCATGCAAGACCAGAGCATTGTAGCAAGGCCTGGTAGATTAGGTGGTAGTTCAGGTAAGAAATCACAATCTTTAGAATATGTGCTTACCTATGAAGGCCGTTACAATGAACCTGAGCAATATGAAAATATAATTGTAAGAGCCAATGAAGAAGGGGAAATTCTAAAATTGAAAGATGTAGCTGATGTTGAATTGGGTAGTGAATTCTTTGATATTTACTCCAATTTAGATGGTCATCCTTCAGCTTCGATGATTCTAAAACAGACTGTTGGTAGTAATGGTAAAGATGTAATTGATGCCGTAAAGGCTAAATTGGAAGAGCTAAAAGTAGATTTACCTCCTGGCTTAGAATACCAAGTAAGTTATGATGTCTCTAATTTTCTAGATGCCTCAATTGAACAGGTTCTGCATACACTTAGAGATGCATTTATTCTTGTAGCTATAGTAGTATTCCTCTTTTTAGGAGACTGGCGTTCTACCTTGATACCTATAATTGCAGTACCGGTATCTTTAATTGGTTCTTTCTTTGTAATGCAAATGTTCGGGTTATCAATCAACCTAATCACACTTTTTGCTTTGGTACTGGCTATTGGTATTGTGGTAGATAACGCCATTGTTGTCGTCGAAGCGGTACATGTTAAAATGGAAGAAGAAAACCTATCGCCTTACAAAGCCTCGTCAGAAGTTTTAGGTGAAATTGGTGGTGCTATTGTAGCGATTACCCTTGTTATGGTATCGGTATTTATCCCTATTTCCTTTATGTCTGGCCCGGTTGGGGTTTTCTATAGGCAGTTCTCCATTACAATGGCAGGTTCAATTATAATTTCAGCCATAGTGGCCTTGACACTTACTCCTGTTCTTTGTGCCATGATGCTCAAAAACAACCATGGTAAAGCAAAAAGGAAATCTCCAATAGACAAATTTATTGACTGGTTCAACAAAGGCTTTGAGCGTTTGACAGGTAGCTATGTAAAGCTTTTGAATAAAATTGTTGCTAGAAGAGTCGTAACCTTTGGTATTCTAATCGCTTTCTGTATAGGTATTTTTATAACCAACGAAACACTTCCAGCTGGTTTCATACCTAATGAAGACCAAGGTATGATTTATGCCATTATTCAAACACCTCCAGGGGCAACTTTAGAACGTACTAATGATGTAGCAAGAAAGTTGCAGAAGATATGTGAGGAAATGGATGGTGTAGAATCAGTAGCCTCATTGGCAGGTTATGAAATCATGACCGAAGGTAGAGGTTCAAATGCTGGTACTTGTTTAATTAACCTAAAACCATGGTCTGAACGTGAACATTCCGTTCATGAAATCATGGAGGAATTGGAAGAAGAAACGAAAGATCTGGGAGCTGTAATTGAATATTTTGAACCCCCTGCAGTACCTGGGTTTGGTTCTTCTGGTGGTTTCTCTCTTCGTTTATTAGATAAGACTGACAATACCGATTATCATGTATTCGAAAAAATCAATAATGACTTTATGAACGCTCTTGGTGAACGTAAAGAGCTAACTGGTCTATTTACATTTTATTCAGCCAATTACCCACAGTATGAGCTTAAGATTAATAATAAAATAGCGATGCAAAAGGGTGTTACCATTGGTAAGGCTATGGAAAACCTAAACATTCTAATAGGTAGTACCTATGAACAAGGTTTCATTAGATTTGGTAGGTTCTTTAAGGTTTACACACAAGCTGCTCCAGAATACAGGGCTCTCCCTTCAGATTTAGAGAAGCTTTTTGTTAAAAATGAAGAGGGAGAAATGGTGCCCTACTCTGCATTTATGACTATGGAAAAGAAATTGGGACCCAATGAGATAACCAGATATAACCTTTATAATTCTGCTGCTATTAATGGACTACCGGCAACTGGTTTTACAACTGGTGATGCAATTAATGCTATAAAAGAAGTCTCAAAAGAAACGCTTCCAGCAGGTTATGACATTGCTTGGGAAGGACTATCATACGATGAGGCAAACAGAGGAAACGAATCATTATACATATTTATCATCGTTTTGATTTTCGTTTATTTCGTTCTTGCCGCACAATATGAAAGTTTTCTTCTTCCATTTGCCGTTATTCTTTCCTTACCGGTAGGGATTCTAGGGTCTTTTGCATTATTAAAAATGACTGGCTTAGCCAATGATGTATATGCTCAGATAGGGGTAATTATGCTCGTAGGTCTACTAGGAAAGAATGCAGTATTAATTGTTGAATTTGCTGTGCAGAAACAAAGACAAGGAGCAACTGTTCTTGAGGCCGCCATAGAAGGCTCAAGAGCTAGATTCAGACCTATTTTAATGACTTCATTTGCATTCATCGCAGGGTTAATTCCATTAGTATTTGCTTCTGGAGCTGGTGCTATCGGAAACCGTACCATTGGTGGTTCTGCATTAGGAGGAATGCTTATCGGTACCATATTCGGAGTTATAATTATCCCAGGACTATATTACGTCTTTGCGAAATTAGCCGAAGGTCGAAGTCTGATTAAGGATGAATCTTTTGAGCCTATTTCAGAAGAATTAATGAGAGCAAGTGAAGGTGAAAGCAAAACCAAACAAGCAATCAAAGAATTAAGGACAATGATTAAAAAATTAACCAAAAGAGAAAACAATGATTAAGACTATAAAATTCTTTAAAAAGCGTGGAAAACTGCTTTTGGTGTTGTTACTAAATGTAGGTATGTTTTATTCCTGTGTTCCTACAAAAGAACTTAAGCAGGAAAATAAAAATCTACCGTCACAGTATGCACAACAATCGACAGATTCTACAAATAGTGCTATCGTACAGTGGAAAGATTTTTTTAAGGACGACAACTTGATAAAACTCATTGACACCGCCTTGGTAAACAACCAAGAGTTGAATATTATGTTGAAGCAGATTGATGTTGCTCAGAATGAAGTCAAAGCCAGAAAAGGAGAATACTTACCTTTTATTACTTATGGTGCAGGAGCCGAGGTTGAAAAAGTTGGTGAATACACACGAAACGGAGCAGTAGAAAAAAATCTAGAAATTAAAGATGGTGAAGAATTTCCTGAGCCTTTAACTTATTATTCTGCTGGAATTTTTGCCTCTTGGGAACTTGATATCTGGAAAAAACTACGCAATTCTAAAAAGTCAGCTGTTCTTGAATACCTTTCAAGCATAGAGGGTAAAAACTTTATGGTGACTAGAATTATTGCAGAGATTGCAGATTCATATTACGAACTACTAGCTCTAGACAATCAATTGGCTTTTATAGAACAAAACCTTGAATTACAAGGTAATGCTCTTATGATGGTTCGATTACAAAAAGAAGCTGCCCGTGCCACTGAACTTGCTGTAAAAAGGTTCGAGGCAGAGGTTTTCAAAAACCAAAGTCATAAGTTTGAGGTACAACAAGAAATTGTTGAAATGGAAAACAAACTTAATTTTTTAATAGGTCGTCAACCGCAACGTATTGCACGTAATTCAGCGAGTTTTATTGAAACCCAGATGGACACTATTTACTCAGGAGTTCCTTCTCAGTTGTTGCAAAACAGACCCGATATTAGACAAGCAGAATATGAATTAGAAGCAGCAAAACTCAATATCAAAGTTGCAAGAGCTAATTTTTATCCTAGCATAGGCATAAAAGCTGGTATTGGATTACAGGCTTTCAATCCGAAGTATTTAACAACTACTCCAGAATCGCTTATGTATAGTGCTATGGGTGATATCGTAGGACCTTTAATCAATAGAAACGCTATAAAAGCAAACTACAATACAGCAAATGCTAAACAAGTACAAGCAGTTTATGAGTTTGAAAAAGCTATTTTGAATGGTTATATCGAAGTTGTAAATCAACTTTCAAAAATGGAAAACCTTAAAAAGAGTTATGATTTAAAGGAAAACCAAGTGAAGGCATTGACCGCTTCCATAGATCTATCTACTCGTTTATTTCAATCTGCAAGAATTGAATATATAGAGGTTTTATTAACCCAACGAGAGGCTTTAGAATCAAAAATGGAGCTTGTTGAAACTAAAAAAGACCAGTTAATGGCTAGGGTAAATGTTTACCAAGCGTTAGGTGGTGGATGGAATTAAAAATTTTACTTCTTCAGTTTAATTAGTTTGTACGCAGACCCTAATGAAATTTTTCATTAGGGTCTGTTTTATAGCACTATTCTCTTCATAAACAAGGTCATATACTTGGCTTCCCTCTCTATTTTTAAGCATATTCCAGAATTTGTGTTCAACTTTTTAATTATAATTCTAACTTAAATCAAAGTTTGTTTAAACACTTATGTTAATGCTTACTAAATACTATCGCCATTTTGTATGATTTTTTAGTTTTATACCAAATTGCTGTGAAAAAGAAATTTACCTATTACTCTAAACTAAATTGCATGATAGATTTAAAAGATTACGAGAATGCCGTAATCAAGTTTAGAAAAAGTCTAAAGTTTTCCATTCTCCCCATACTCTCGTGGGATTTCTATTCCCAAAACTTTGAAAACATTAAAAAATCTGAAGAGGATATGGTTTCTTTGATGCGTTTGGTTTCCTCAAACTCTTGGAATTTTAATACTCAGGTATTAGATGATAAATTAAAGGTCGAGAAAAACGTTATTGTTGTAACCGATATTCATTTGAACATAGTTTTTGCTACCAAAAATATTTGGGAAATGAACCAATATCATCCGAAGGAGATTTTAGGTAAAAAACCTAAAATGTTTCAAGGACATAAGACTTCAAAATCTACACTTAAAATTGTTTCTGAAGCTGTTAAATCAAGTAAACCTTTTGAAGTTACCATAGTAAACTATCGTAAAGACGGGTCAACCTATAACTGTCGGATTCAAGGTCAGCCAGTTTTTAATGAAAAAGGGGAAGTCGTTAATTTTATTGCCTTTGAAAAAGAAGTTGCTTAACTCGAATAACAATACAAGTAAAAAAGGGTCGCTTTTCAGCGACCCTTTTTTTATTTATTACTATAGAATGACTAAATATCTTTAGATTCTATTTCAGTTACTCTTAATGTATTGACCATACCTTTATCTTTCATTGGCATTGCCGCAAGACTAACTAACATATCGCCAACTTCAATATACCCTTTCTTGAATGCCATACGATTTACATCCTCAATCGTATCATCGGTAGATACGTTCTTATCATAATAAAAGGCCTTAACTCCCCATAAAAGATTCAATTGAGTAAGAATCCTTTTATTCGATGTAAATACAAGAATATGTGCACTTGGTCTCCATGCCGAAATTTGAAAGGCGGTATATCCACTATTGGTTAAAGTCGAAATTGCCTTAGCCTTAATTTCATTTGCCATTAAAGCAGCATGATAACAAATAGATTTTGTTATAAATCTTTTCGTACGAATATGTGGTGGATCATGAGGAACATGAATTAAATCTGAACCTTCAACACTCTCCAAAATACTTGCCATTTTTTGAATAACCTCAACAGGATAATTACCTACAGAAGTTTCACCAGATAACATTACAGCATCAGCACCATCCATTACCGAATTGGCCACATCATTTACTTCTGCTCTAGTTGGTGTAAGACTAGTGATCATGGTTTCCATCATTTGCGTTGCAATGATTACCGGAATCCTAGCTTTTTTAGCACGTAGTACTAGTTGTTTTTGAATTAATGGAACTTCATGTGCAGGAACTTCTACACCTAAATCTCCACGCGCAACCATAAGTCCATCGCAATATGCCACGATTTTATCAATATTCTCTACCGCCTCAGGCTTTTCAATTTTAGCGATAATTGGAATTTTATGGGCAGAATGCTTATTGATGATATTTTGAAGGTCAATCAAATCTTGACTGAAACGAACAAATGAAAGTGCCATCCAATCTACTTCTAAACTGATTGCAAATTCGGCATCCTTAATATCCTTTTCTGTCAGTGCAGGTAGTGAGATATTTGTGTTAGGTAGATTTACACCTTTCTTAGATTTCAGTGGCCCGCCTTGTATAACCTTGGCTAAAACTTCATTTATACCATTAGTTTTAACTACCTCAAACATTAATTTACCATCATCTAAAAGAATACGTTCACCAGCCTTTACATCTCTAGGGAATTCTTTATAGTTCATGTAAACTCTTTCAGCCGTACCCTCAAATGGCTCACCAGTAACAAATGTTATTTCATCACCAGGGCTAACAACTACATCACCCGCCATTACACCTACACGTAATTTAGGACCTTGTAAATCTGCTAAAATGGAAGTATTTGTATCCATTTCCTCATTTAATTCACGGATCATTTTAACGCGCTCTCTTACATCGTCATAATCGGCATGGGAAAAATTTATTCTGAAGACATCTACTCCGGCATTTATCATGCTCCTGAGTACCTCTTTCTTGCTCGTTGCAGGCCCTAATGTGGCTACAATTTTCGTCTTTTTTACAGTTGGCATTTTTAAAATATTAAATTGTTCTTTGATTTCAGTTTTTCTGTACTTATTTCATACGCCGCCATAACTCTGGGCAACATAAGTATCTTCTTAATTAACGAGTTTGTATCGAATTCCTTATCCGTTTCTATTTTCAATAGATAATCAACATCCTTAAATTCAGGTATAAGCCTTGGCTTAGTATATGTTGTTTCGTTCTGGAATAAATCATTATTGGGGATAAGCTCTTGTTCACTGCTGTGGTTAGCAACTAACACCCAATACATATCATGAAATTCGTCATCCCATTCAAAAATTGGGAATGATTTATTTTCGGCAAGATTAAAATTCTTTCTTGCTCTAACAAATTTAGCTTTAATACTCTGATTCAATCCATAGACCAAAGCGTAATCTGCTAATGTAGTGTGTAAAGCGATTACTATAAAAGATTCATCATAAAAATCGTCATTTATTTTATAAATAGCTGCCATACTCCAATAAAAGGGTAAATATAAAACTAATAAGCTTTAAAGCCTAGTTTCATAAATTGATAAAAACGTTTCAAAAGTTATTAAAATGTTAGCATTTTAATATTTAAGCTGAGGATTAATTCTCCATTTTATCTTGAAGTGCAAAGAAGGCTCTTTTTGAAGCTCTTTCCTCTGCCTTCTTTTTAGAAGTTGCCCGTGCTTTTGCTACCACATGACCTCCAATAGAAAGTTTAACGGCAAAATGCTTTAAAGGATCATTTCCTGTATCCTCATAAACATCGAAATCAAAAGCTTTCTTTTGTTTTTGACACCACTCGATTACCAAACTCTTATAGCTAATAACCCTCCCTTCTAATTGTTCAATATCTACATAGGGTTCTATTACCCTTTTCTTAATGAATTTTAGACAGTAATTGTACCCTCTATCTAAATATATTGCACCTACCAAAGCTTCAAAAACATTACCGTGAATATTTTGTCCAAAATGGGATTTAGGTATTCTACTTTCTACAAAATTGATTAATCCTAAATCTTTACCTAATTCATTAAGGTGTTCTCTACTTACGATTTTAGAGCGCATCTTAGTAAGATAACCCTCATCACCTTCAGGAACTACATTATATAGATGTTTAGAAATTATGGTACCTAACATAGAATCGCCTAAAAATTCTAATCGTTCATAATTCATGGCATTCCCCTCATCATCCTTTTTATTCATCGACCTATGTAGAAAGGCCTTTTTATAAATGGATAATGTTTTGGGTTTGAATCCTAATATTTTGGTAACCCCCAAAAAAAAATCCCCATCCTCTTTAGGATGGGAATTAAATAAGTTTGTGGGAAAAGACATAAAATAATTAATCTAATTTTTTAAAAACCACACATGCATTATGGCCACCAAAACCAAATGTATTACTCATAGCCACTTTCACATCTCGTTTCTGTGCTTTGTTCAATGTAAGGTTTAAACTAGGGTCAATATTCTCATCAACCGTAGTATGATTTATCGTAGGTGGTACAATACCATGTTCCATAGCCAAAATTGAGGCAATGGCTTCAATAGCTCCTGCAGCACCTAATAAATGCCCGGTCATGGATTTTGTAGAGTTTATGTTTATGTTTTTAGCATGTGCTCCAAATACTTGGGTTATTGCCTTAAGTTCAGCAACGTCACCTAAAGGTGTAGAAGTACCATGTGTATTAATGGCATCAACATCTTCTATAGATAGACCTGCATCTCTTAAACAGTTTTCCATTACTCTAACTACTCCGATTCCATCAGGATGAGGTGCCGTCATATGATAAGCATCACTAGACATTCCGCCACCTGCTACTTCAGCATATATTTTTGCTCCTCTTGCAATTGCGTGCTCATACTCCTCTAGAACCAATGCCCCTGCTCCTTCTCCTAATACGAAACCATCTCTGGTTGCATCAAAAGGTCTTGAAGCCGTTTCCGGACTTTCATTTCTAGTAGATAGCGCGTGCATTGCTCCAAAACCACCCATACCTGCAATAGTAACCGCAGCCTCACTACCTCCTGTTACGATG